>Ga0082207_1000485_pt1 | contig 22639 bp, 25 predicted proteins | sample LakMenEpi10Aug09_FD_71540 | JGI IMG/M metagenome (GOLD analysis project Ga0082207, IMG submission 71540)
GGGGTTCTACCTGCTTCATGAAAGATAGCTTGCCCAGTCCATAAAACTAACTCACCTTTTTTCTGAACCAATTGGTGATCCTCTGGTTCATCACCTTTAGCTGCATTGGTGAAGATATCTAGGGCGGTATTTAATAGCTCTAACTCTGATTGCCATTGGTAGGTTTCTAATTCAAATTGGGCTTGTGCTCTTTTGGCTGCTCGCCTAGCTTTAAAATCTGCAATAAATCCCATAGGTTAGATCCTATCTCTTGCGGGTTGAAATAAAATATAAATTAATTACTACTGCGTGAGTTTTTACTTCAATTCCTCGCCAATTGCTCACTAATTGCTCTAAGTTATAGCCATGCGCCAGCTGCCAAAGAGTGATCTGGTAGTTTCCCAGCTTTGTCTTGGCACAAATGTATTTGGCTGGTCTATTGACCAGGGGCAATCATTTGAGATTTTAGATAAGTATTTAGAGTTAGGTGGTAATTTTCTAGATACGGCAGATAATTACTCGCAGTGGAAAGAGGGTAATACTGGGGGTGAGTCTGAGGAGATTATTGGTAGTTGGCTAAGTAAACGAAAAAATAGATCAAGTGTTGTTATAGCCTCAAAGGTGGCAAAGTTACAAACAAGACGTGGCTTATCACCAGCTAATATCCGATCTGCCCTAGAAGATTCACTTAAAAGATTGCAAACTGATTATCTAGATATTTACTACTCACATGAGGATGATTTAAGTGTGCCAACGGAAGAGACACTTAAGTGTTACACCGAGTTAATTGCTGAAGGCAAGATTAGATACATCGCTGCCTCCCAGCACACAGCTGATCGGCTTGCCCAAGCACTTGAGATTTCAAAGCGAGAAAATTTAGCTAGTTACATTGCGCTGCAAGATCACTACAACTTAATGGCTAGAAAAACTTATGAAGATTCACAGATGCAGGTAGTCAAGGAGTATCAATTATCAGCTCTACCCTTTTATGGTTTAGCTAAGGGGTTTTTAACTGGTAAGTATCGAGTGGGTGTTAATGTTGAGTCAGTCCGGGCTGAATCAGTTGCTGAGTACTTCACCCCAACTGGTTGGCAGGTGTTAAATACCTTAACTGAAATATCAAAGCAACGAGGCAAATCAATTGCCGCTGTCGCCTTAGCCTGGTTGAGAGCAAATCCAACTATTTCCACACCTATTGCTAGTGCAACCAGCCTTGCACAGTTATCTGAAGTCATGCAGGAGCTTTGGCTAACTAATGAGGAGGTTGCACTTCTAAATACTGCAAGTAATTCTAGTTAGCTTTGAAAAGTTAAGTTTAGATAAATTTCTACCTAGGGTATTGAATATCTACACATTGAGTGAAAGACTTACTATAAGTTAGTTAAAATATCTTAAGGATATTTAAATTGAGTAGATTGGATAAATTATGATTGTAACTGCAATATTTGAGGCAAAAGCTGGCAAGGCAGATGAGTTACGTAAACAGCTACAAGCTGGAGCAAGTGCATCTTGGCAGGAGGCGGGAGTTAAAACTTACGCTGTGCATGAGGTAATTGATAAGCCAGGAACATTTATGAATATTGAGGTTTATGAAAATGAAGCAGCCTTTGCTTCACATTTAGAAACCCCACATGTCAAAGCATTTTTAGGAATGTTAGATGATCTATTGGCAAATCCATTAACTGTTTATCAAGGTAAAGCAATCTTCGCCGGAGAAAATAATAAATCTGCTCTCTAAATTGTTGATTACTTTTGTGCGATAAATTGCCACAATCTGGCTACTTAGTTATGATTAAGTAACGCAGAAAGGCAACTACAAATGGCAATCTCATTATCTAAGATTTTCTCTCAACCAAAACCAATCATCGGCATGGTTCACCTACCAGCCTCCCCTGGTCAACCACAGGCAACAGCAAAGCCAGATATTAAATCTGTGATTACATCTGTTGTAGCTGATATCAAAGCTTTACAAGATGGTGGGATCGATGGCTTGTTATTTTGTAATGAATCAGATCTGCCCTACACCACAAAGTTAAACTCAGAGGTGGGCGCCTGGACAACTTTTTTAGTGGGCGCAGTTTATGATCAAATTAAAATTCCGTATGGTGTTAATTTACTTTGGGATCCAATTGCATCCATCGAAGCAGCTGCCGGGTGCGGAGCATCATTTGTGCGCGAGGTAATGTGTGGTTCATTTGTAAGTGAGATGGGAATTCTTGCACCAGATCCAGCAGTAGTTGCGCAAACTAGAACAAGATTAAAGGCAGATCACATTGCGTTATTTACCAATATCGTTCCAGAGTTTGCCTCTGCCATGGAGGGTAGAACTGTTGCCCAACGGGCAAAGGCGGCTGAGTACTTTGGCTTTGATGCCATATTAATCTCAGGTCCGGTAGCTGGTGTTGCCTTTAGTGAAGAGGATTTACGCTCTGCAAAAGAAGCAGCGAAAAATACACCGATCTTTGCAAATACTGGTGTAAATGCGCAAACAGTGGCAAAGACTTTAACAATGGCAGATGGTGTGATCTCAGGTAGTGCGATGAAGATAGATGGTAAAACCTTTAATCCAGTTGATCCCAAGCGGGTAATTGAGTTGGTTACCGCTGCTAATAAATCTAGATAAGGGAGAATTTGAATGGCAAAGGTAGGTTTTATTGGCCTTGGAGTTATGGAGAGTGGTAAGGGTGAGTTAAACGCCTCAACAATTGTTAAGGTGATCGCCAATCAAAGCGGGGTGAGTTTAGTTGAGTAACTCTCGAAGCAAGATGTTTAATCCAAAATCTAAAAAATGTATAAATATCGCATTAGATCTTGGGATATTTGGTGATCGGGCTTTCTCAAAGGGAATTGAGGATCTTGCTATCGCGCTGCCGCAGATCTTGGCTGGTAAGCCTGATGTTATTCAATTAAATCCTGGTGGATTAAAGATATTTAATAAGTTAAAGATTAAATCTAAGGTCGCAATAGCTCTACGCTTAGATGTAACCAATGTATATGAACCTCGGGATATTGAATACGCTTGGGATACCGCTGATATTGCTAGCTTAGATCTGGCAAAGGATAATCAAGTTGCTTGTGTAGTTTTGAATTTACTTAATGTCGATGAGAACTCTAGATTACAAGAGCAGTGCATCCAAAATATTCAAGTAGTTGCCGCTAAATGCCATAAGTTAAAGATTCCGTTAATGGTTGAACCATTGGTAATGACGGCAAAGCCCGGAGCTGGCTCAACCTCAGTTGGCGATGTAAATAAGATTACCGGTCTAGTTCGTCAAGCAGTTGAGTTAGGTGCAGATATTATTAAGGTAGATGCCACTACTCCAATGACAGATTTTCACCAGGTAGTGCAATTTGCATCTGGTATGCCAGTATTAGTTAGAGGTGGCGGTCAGGTAACACCACGTGAACTATTAGAGCGCACCCGGATTGCAATCGACTCTGGCGCCGCCGGTGTAGTTTATGGCCGCAATGTGGTGCAACATCCCAACCCAGCTAAATTTATTAAATCAATTGCAGCAATTGTGCATAATGATGCTTCAGTTGAGCAAGCTATAAAAATCCTAGAGAATTAATCGGTATAAAAATAATCTAATGAGTAATACTATGAAAGCTGCAGTTATTACTGGAGTCAAAAAGATTGAAGTTATTGATGTGCCTATGCCAGTAATTGGGCCCCGGGATGTATTACTTAAGATTAAATCAGCAGGTCTTTGTACCTGGGAGCAACGCATCTACACCGGACAAAGTAAGGCTGATTATCCATTTTTAGGTGGGCATGAGAACGCAGGTGAGATTGCAGCAATTGGTGAGTTAGTAACCAATGTTGCAGTTGGCGATCGTGTAACGATGGGATCTTCTGCCTGTGGTAATTGTCGACCATGTTTACGAGGTGAGGATAAGGGGTGCGCGGAACACTTTTTAAACTTCTCACTTAAGGGTGGCCAATATGGTCCAGGTGGTTTTGCGCAGTACAAGGTGCATCGAAGTGATGGTGTATTTAAGGTGGCAGATGCCCCATGGGATCAAGCAGCCCTAGCTGAGCCACTATCTTGTGCAATACATGGGGCCAGATTACTTAATGTCAGATTAGGTGATACCGCAGTAGTTTTTGGTGCCGGCACCATGGGATTAATGAACTTAATTGTTTTGAAAAAATCTGGCCTGAGAGTTGGAATTGTTGATATCAATGAAGGTAGATTAGAAAAGGCAAAATCATTAGGTGCTGATCTAATATTTAAAACTGATAAAGATATTCGCGAAAAGATTAAGAGTGCCTTTTTAGGTGGGGTGGATCATGCCATCACTGCTTATGGCAGCGATGAGGTCAATCAAGATGCCTTAGATGTCTTAAATAATCGTGGAAAAATCTGTTTATTTGCATCAGCACACCCGGTAACACCATTTGCTATTGACCCAAATCTTATGCACAACAAGGAGACCTCAGCAGTTGGGGTAGTTAGCGCAGATCGCAGGGATCACGCTGTTGCCACCGATATGATTGCAACCAAACAGGTTGATCTTTCACCATTAATTGATAAGTCTTACGCACTAGCAGATGCAGCCGAGGCATTTGAAAAGGCGACTACTACCCCAAGTTATCGGGTAATGCTTAATCCTTAAATAATTTTAATAATCTAATTCATGCAATTTATGCATTTGATTCTTAGTTGCATCATATAAACTGCCATAAATATCAGATAGTGGTTGATAAAGCTCACTAAGTGATTTATCTGGCTCAACTACAGTTGGCTTTCCTTGCCAGACTCTTATCTCCTCTGGCGATGAGACCAAGCCAGTTGCAACTCCAGCTAACAGGGCATCACCATATGATGCACCAAAGGTTAAGGGTGCTACCTCTTGGGGCACACCTGAGATATCACTTACTGCTTGCAGCCAAACCTTATTTTTAGTGCCACCACCAACAGATTTAATTGTGTGTGGTCTTGCGCCAATTTGAGTGAATAGATCAACATGTTGCTTTATGCCATGTCCCATTCCTTCAAGGATTGCTCTGAAGATATGACCACGATTATGGGTAAGACTTAGGCCAAAGATTAATCCCTTAGCTCTTGGATCCATCACAGGCGTACGCTCACCACTAAAGTAAGGCAGCACTACCACGCCTTCAGCACCTGCTGGAGTGGCAGCAGCCTCTTCTACTAATTTGGCATAGGCATTTGCCCCGCCAGACTCCTCAACTGCAACCAAATCCTTTGCAAAGTTATCTTTAAACCATCTAGTTAATGAGCCACTAGTTGCCATGCCAGCTAACAAACACCAAGTCTTTGGAAATAGGTAAGGACCGGCCCATAATCTTTTCTCTCTTGCTTGATCATTATCAGTTACTTGAATCATAAAAATTGTTGAGCCATACATCATCATCATCTCACCTGGCTTGGTGACACTAACGCTCAGGGCTTCTGCCCCAGCATCAATTGTGCCAACTGAGACAGGAGTACCAACTGCTAAACCAGTTTGCTTAGAGGCACCCTCAGTGATCGTTCCAGCTAACTCATGACTCCATAAAATTTCAGGTAATTGATTTAAATCTAAAATATCCTTTGAGAATCTATCACTCCACTTATTTGTCCAAGGATCATAAAGTGGCACCATACAACCAGCGGAGAAATGATCAATTACTACCCGATTAGTTAATCTAGCAACGATAAAGGTGGTGGCATCCACAAACCATCTAGCTTTTTTATATACCTCGGGCTCATTTTTCTTAATCCATAAAATCTTTGGTCCAGTTGATTGAGATGATAAACAGTTAGCAGTTGCATTAAAAATAATATCCTCGCCAAATTGGGCATTTAACTCATCAATCTCTTTGACTGCTCTGGTATCTACGCCATATAAAATACCCATACGCAGTGGATTAAAATTCTCATCAATTGGTAGTACATCTGGCCCTATTGCACTTACCCCTACACCCTTAATATCCGCTGGTGTTACACCAGGGGTAGCTAAAAGTTTTTTAGATAGATTACAGAAATCTCCCCACCAGGTTGCCTCTGGATCATGCTCTGCCCAACCGGCTCGAGGAAATAGTAATTTATGTGGGATCGCCTCTTGCGCAATTACCTCACCCTTAGTGGTGGTTAATACACCCTTTGATTCATAGGTGCCAATATCAATACCTAATAACAGATCTTGTGCCACCTGAATTAACCTCTTAGGAATTTTTCATCAGTTGGAAACTTACTAATTACCTCTATAAGTAATTTAGTTAAGCCCTCTAAATCATTTAAGGAACAACTCTCAATTCCAGAGTGGGTATATCTAGTTGGCCAAGCAAGATCTGCACACGCCACACCAGAGCCAACTAATTGCACATACGATGCATCGGTTAGTAATCCCATAGTTGCATGTCGTTGCAAATTAACTTTACTTGCCGTTGCTGCTTTATCTATTAGAGAAATTAATTTTGGATGTGGAATTAAGCCATTTAATGTGCCACGACCATGAAATGTATAGGTACCGACAACTGGACCAGAATCAACCTTGACGGCATTTCCATCTGCAATATCTGGTGTGTCTGATGCGGCAACTAAATCGATTGAGATCGCAGCGGTTGGTTGAATTTGTTGTGCTGCCACCATAGCTCCACGCAGATTAAACTCCTCTTGCACTGTACCCACTAAATTTAAGGTAACTGGCGGAGGATTCTTCTTAAAGTAGGCCGCTAACTCCACAAGCACCGCGCATCCACCACGATCATCTAGTGAGGTTGCAGCCACTCGGTTATTTAATAATTTTTCAAAGCTTGGCCGATAGATTATTGGTGTACCAATCCTTACACCAGCATCTGCTACCTCTTGAGCATTTTTAGCACCTATATCTACATAACATTGATTTATTGGCTTTACCTTGTACTTATCTTCGGGTGGAGTTAAGTGGTGGGATACAAAACCAATCACTCCGTTAATTATTTTTCCAGTTGAGGTTTGTAGCACCACATTAGATGCTGCCAAAATTCGCTCTGGTACACCACCGACACGTTCAATCCTGATAAAGCCATTATCTTCAATCTTTTTAACAATCATTCCCAGTGAATCTGTATGCGCAAATACCATTAAGGAGGTTTCTGACGATTTAGCACCTTTGATAGTTGCAATAACATTTCCTAAAACATCAACTCTTACTTCATCAGCATATTCTGATAAGTCTGCCTTAAGAGATTTAATCATTTCATCTTCAAAACCGGCCATTGCCGGTGTTAGACAGTATTTTTCTAACCGACTAATTAAAGTCATTTGCTACCTAAAGATTTTGCCACTGACCGGCGGGCTCTTCGCTGTTCTAAAATAGTGTTAATCATCATTACAATGACTAATACTCCACCTTGTGCTGCCAGATAAAAGAATTGACTAAAGCGCAACGCATTAAAGCCAGAGGCCACCATTTGTAGAACAATAGTTGCCAGCACTACGCCGGTGACTGTACCAAAACCACCCATTGGATTTATGCCACCTAAAACTACAATTACTATTGCTAGCAAAATGTATGAGCTGCCAAAATCTGGACTTGCAGCTGAGGTCCGAGAGGCAATTATCAAACCGGCAAGTGATGATAGGAAGCCAGAGATTACGTAGGTCCAAGCGATAACTCTCTTATCCCCCATAACTGAGTATTGGGCCGCTTTTCGATTTGTACCTATTAAAAATACTTTTAGTCCTAAACTTGTGCGATTTATTAAATAACCTACACCAGCTGCAATTACCATCATCAACACAAACGGAGTAGGAATTCCAAAAAAAGTTCCATTACCCACACGCATAAATTGTTCAGGTAAATTTGAGACAGATACACCATTGGTGATTCCAATTGCAATACCGTTAAATAAAGTTAAGGTCGCAAGCGTTGCCAAAATAGGGGTCACATTTAGCACAGCAATTAATAAAGCATTAATTGCACCACATATTAAGCCCAGTATTATTCCAACTAAACAAGCGATAATAATCCAAGAATTTGATATAGCTCCCTCTTCACTCATCTTTTGAGTCATAATATAAGCAGCAATCAACGCAGAGGCATTTGAAATACTAACAATTGATAAATCAATTCCTCCAGTCAGCATCGATAACATAACTGCGATTGATAAAATGGCAATCTCCGGAACTTGATATGCCATAGATTGAAAATTCTCTGGCGTAAAGAAAATGTCTGAAGAAAAATATGAGAATAAGATAAAAGTTACTAATGTAAATCCTATTAATTGAGTAACTTTACGATCAGCTAAAAGGCTATGAGTAGATAATTTCTGCAAGCGCTCATTCATTATGCGTCTCCCTCATTATCGGTGGCTACTCTCTGCTTTTTTGATTTCCTATTTTCACTAATTGCTTGAATAGTAATACCTATAACCAGTAAGACTCCAACAGCTGCTCGCTGCCATGAACTACTTACTCCAAGCAAAACTAAATTATTCTTAATCATATTGATAAACAGTACGCCCAGAACTGTGCCAAAAACTGTGCCATAACCACCCATAATGCTTGCGCCACCTAAAACTACAGCCGCGATTACATCTAATTCAGTACCTGCTAAATCATAAGGATTGGCTTTCCGCTGTAGTGAAACATATAAAATTCCAGCAAGTCCTGATAATCCACCAACAAACATATAAATTTTAGTTTGTGTTCTCTTAACTGAAATACCTAGTCGTCGAGTTGGCTCTGCCCCACCACCTACGGCATAAATTGATCTTCCAAATAATGTTCGCGTTAACATAAGTGAAATTAGTAAAGTAATAATTGCAACTGGAATCACTAAGACATGTAGTCTGACAAGAGTTCCTGTATCTGATTCAAATTTTAAAAGATCAGCAGTCGAGAATTGGTCTAGCGCAATTGGAATATCACTAATAAATGATGCTCCGATAAAAGAAAGCATTACTCCTCTAAAAATACCTGCCGTACCTAATGTTGCAATTAGGGTTGGTATTCCAAAGCCAGCAATTGCAATTGCGTTAAATCCTCCAAGTAATACTCCAATTCCTATCGCTAAAGCAATCGGAATTAAAAGACTCTCGTTATTTAGTTCAAACTTTTGCATGATAACTACAGCTGTATAGCCAGCAAAGATACCTACTATTGGGAAGGAGACATCAATACCACCACTGATGATTACGATAAGTACGCCTAACGCAAATAGAAGTTGAACAAACGAAGATCGTAAAATATCAAATAAATTAGCAAGTGTGAAAAATTCTGGGCTCTTAGAACCAATCACTAATGAAAAGACAATGATTGCAATAATTAAAACTGTTTCGTTTCGGCGGAGTAATTTACCTATATTCATTTATCTCAACTCCTGATATAAAGCAGACTCACTTAGTTTAGACTCTGGAAACTCTTTTGCGATTACTCCATTTTTAATAACTAATACCCGGTGGCAAATTTGCACTAACTCTGGAATATCATCTGAAATTACTAAGAACGACATACCGTTCTTTGCACGATCTCGGATGATCTCTAAAATCTCTCGCTTTGATCCAATATCAACACCCACTGTTGGTCCGTTCAAAATCATTAAGTGTGGATTCATAGCAAACCATTTTGCTAAAACTACACGTTGTTGGTTTCCTCCAGAAAGAGATGTAACTGGATTTAATGAATTCTTAGTCTTGATCTTTAAATCTGTGATCCACTTATTGCCTGCACCAACTAAGTTATCTCTAGATAATCTTCCCCAACCACTTCTATATTGATCGACGCCGACCGCTACTAGATTTCTTAGGATTGACTGCTCGAGAAATAGACCTTGGGTTAGACGATCTGGTGGCACATAGCCAATACCACTTGAAAGCGCAGCTTTTGAAGAATTAAGTTTTAAATTTTTACCATCAATTTTGATCTCTCCAGAGTCAATTGGGTACTTTCCAAATATTGCTTCAGCAAGTTCTGTTCTTCCTGAACCTAGTAACCCTGTAATGCCTAAAATTTCGCCTGGTGCAACATCAAAAGTGATGTCAGAAAAAGTATGAAGTGAGCTTAAGTTTTTAATCTCTAAGACTTTTTTCTTGGAATCCTTTAATGCTGGTGCAATTCGTGTTGTAGAAACATCTTGTCCAGTCATTGCTTTTGAGATTGTACTTGCTGCAAAATCCTTCATTAATCCCTCAGCTACTACTTCCCCATTACGAAGTACTGTAATTGTGTTACAAATTTCTTGGATTTCATCAATTTTATGACTAACAAAGACTGTAGCAACTCCACGTTTCTTAAGTTGATTTACCACTTGAAATAGCCGATTTATTTCTTTTCGAGTAAGAGCTGTGGTTGGTTCATCCATAAACAACATTTTCACGCCTGAGTTCATTGCACGAGCGATCGCAACTAATTGTTTAGATGCGATAGAAATTTCTGCCACTGGTGTATTTACATCTATATCAATACCTATCATTTCTAAGGACTCGGCGGCGATCTTCCTGGTATCGCGCTTGCTGATAAAACGAGAGTTATTTGAAACATAGGTTGGTAGAGCTATATTTTCCGCGACCGTTAGATTAGACAGTAGCGAAAAATCCTGAAAAATAACTTGTATTCCCTCTCTTACCGCTTCTCGAGGAGACAGCTTAGAGAAATCTTTATCTCCTAATCGAATTAGTCCCGAATCTGGCGAGTAAACACCAGACATAATCTTAATTAAAGTTGATTTACCAGAACCATTCTCACCTGCTAGGCAATGAACTTCACCACTTGATACAGAGATTGAGACATTTGAAAGCGCTTTAGCGCCACCAAAACTTTTAACAATTTTCTCTGCGCTGTAACTCGCTGTAGCAACTTTAACCATTGAAGTCCATTGTCCTTTCGAGGTATCAGCGTAGTGGTAGTTATTTTAATACTTTTACTCTAATTTGTTAATAAAAAATTCAAAAACTCTGGTTAAAAAGAGTAGGGCGCGGAATCCGCGCCCTACCCAACTTCCCTAATGGGAAATATTCACCTATTTAGATGTTGTACTTACTTGCGTTGTTCTTATCAACAATAACCCAAGCGGCTCCATTGAAGCTCTTTGGATTTGTCTTGCTGACGGTGATTTTTTCATAACCCTTAACTTTAAGGTTCATGCCAGCCTTAATCTTTTGACCCTTATTAAGGAGTTCTAGCATGTTTAACATTGCTTGACCTGCAAGTGCTGAATCCCAGAAGAAGATCTTGTCGATCGCTCCAGTTGCAAGCAACTTGTTTGTCATAGAAGGAATTGAAGTTCCCATTACGCAGACCTTGTCATTTAGACCAAGCTCTTCAACGGCACGTCCAATACCAACAACATCATTAGCTGATGAACCTTCAAAGCCCTTTAGATCTGGATATTTCTTTAACAACTCTTTTGTCTTGTTGTAAGCAACATCAGCATCTTCTTTGGACTCGATTGGATCTTCAACACGAGTAATGTTTGGATACTTCTTTTTCGCCTGATCAAATGCTCCTGCGACCCACTCGTTATGGCTTCCGTTAGTTAACGTACCAACAAATGCTACGTACTTACCGGATCCACCCATACAAGTTGAAAGATTATCCATCATTACAGCACCATAAGCTGCGTTCTCAAATGCTTCGATGTTTGCATCAGCATTCTTGATTCCGCCTGCTTCGTGTGTCACAACTTTAATCTTTGCTTTCTTAGCTTTGGCAATAATGCCGTCAATTGAAGCTACATCGTTTGGAACAATTCCAATACCAGTAACTTTCTGGGCAATTAGATCTTCAACCATCTTTGATTGCTTTTCTGGTGAAGCATCTGTTGCTCCGGTCATAGAGGCGTCAATTTTATTGCTCTTCGCCCACTTCTTAATACCTTTATCCATATTGTCGAACCAGCCAACGCCGATTAACTTTACGGAGATTACGTAGCGCTTCTTTGCAGCATAACTTGTGCTTGTTCCTGTTGTTACCAACAGTGCAGCAGCGGCAGCGATGGCTACTAGTCTAGTTTTTTTCATTTACTCTCCTAGGTTTGTAGAGTCCCGGGTTAAGGGTCAAATTTATTGACCCATTGGGATAGTCCGAATATATTTGGTGTCTTCAAATGGGTCAACCATTAAAGATAGGTTTATGCGTTTTTAGGTGACAATTTCGTTATAAATAATAGACCAACCGAGGAGATAGGCTTAAAACATGCAGAAGATACTAAATGTTCCTAAAGAGTTTGTGAATGAAATGTTGGAGGGAATTCTAGCCGCCCACCCAACCCAACTTCGAGCAGTTGATGGCGATACCCATGCCCTCGTTAGATTTGACGCTCCAGTTACTGGCAAGGTTGGAATTACAACTGGTGGCGGTTCAGGTCATCTACCGTTATTTCTAGGTTATGTTGGAAAAGGTTTATTAGATGGCGTAGCAGTTGGAGATGTTTTCCAAAGTCCAACGGCCGAGCAAATGCTTGCCGTAACTAAACAAGCAAACTCTGGTGCTGGTGTTCTTTATATTTATGGCAACTATGGTGGCGATGTAATGAACTTCGACTTTGCAACAGAGCTTGCCGCCGCTGAAGGAATTAGAGTTGAAACTGTATTGGGTGCAGATGATGTTGCATCTGCTCCAAAAGGTGAAGAAGCACGCAGACGTGGAATTGCTGGAATTTTCTTCCTTTATAAAGTCGCTGGTGCAGCAGCGGCAGCGGGTAAAAATCTGGATGAAGTTTTAGCTGTTACTAAAAAGGCAGCAGCTCAAACTAGAACTATGGGTGTTGCACTTAGTCCAGTTACTCTGCCAACAGTTGGTCATCCAACCTTTGAAGTTAAACAAGGTGAGATGGAAATTGGTATGGGAATTCATGGTGAGCCTGGAATTAAAAAGAGTAAGTTAGAAACTGCTGATCAAATCACTGAGCAACTAGTCTCAGCAATTAAAAATGATCTTGATCTAAAATCTGGTGAAAAGGTTTGTGTATTGATGAATAGTTTGGGTGCTACCCCACCTGAAGAGTTATACATAATGTATCGCTATGCTAAAAAGGCATTAACTGGTTATGGCGTAGAGGTCGCCAGAGCATATGTTGGTGAATTTGCTACCTCATTAGAGATGGCAGGGGCCTCTATCAGTATCATTAGAGTCGACAGTGAGTTACTTGGTTACATTAATGCTCCAGCACACACTCCATTCTTCACGCAAGTATGAGTGAGTTTGCCAAAGCGCTAGAACAGGTTGCAGCAGCACTTGAAAGTAATTCAGTAAAATTTGGTGAATTAGATGCTGCAGCTGGTGATGGTGATCTTGGAATTACTGCCGGTAAAATTGCCGATGGAATCAGAATCGCAATTAATTCACTAACAGGTGATTTAAAAGGTGATTTAGCAACTATCGGTAAAGAAATATCTAAGGCCGCCTCCTCCACATTTGGCACTTTATTTGCTACCTGTTTTATTAGAGCCTCCGGTGCTGCATCTAGTGAAAATGATGATTTAACTAATCTACAAAACTGTTTATCTGCTGCCTTTGATGGTGTCTCAGCTAGAGGCAAAGCTCAACTAGGTGAGCGAACCTTGCTTGATGCTCTTCACCCAGCAGTTCAAGCCGTTAAAAATGCGACTGATATTAAATCTGGTTTAAGCCAAGCTGCTATTGCAGCACGTGCTGGTGCAACTGCAACTGCGCAGATGATGCCAAAACATGGCAGAGCTGGTTGGATTGGCGAGCGCGCTAAAGGTTTAGAGGATGCAGGTGCGACAGTGATTGCAGTAGTCTTCGAAGCCTTAAAATAATTTCTTTGTTACTTAAATCTTGATTAAATCTTTATTACCTTATCTATTATCGCCTCCGGCGTTGCCCCATTTGTAAACTCAAAATCTAGTGCGGTGGGGATCTTATTTATCTGAGCTGCTGTAAGCAGTGATAATTGGGTGGCAATATCTGCCATGAAGTAGAGGGCAGAGGATCCTGCCTTATCAAGAATGATCTGCCCTTGAGCAAGACGGGCATCTGAGTATTTTTCTCGATAATTTTTATCATCATCTAGTACATCTAGTAGGTACTGTTTAACTGAGAGTGCAATTCCAGTTGAGTTATCCTCTGCTTGAATTAGATCCTTTAACTCTTGATCTAATGATGGTTTGCGAAATCTACGCTTTTTTTCTTTGCGTTTTTCATTACGGCTAAAGAGCCACCAAAAGAAGATAAATAGCAGTATGAATTCAAACATTAATATTTCCCCTCTACTGAAATAACTACTGCCCTGCCTACTAAATGCTACCCACCCTGACTGTCAGTGGGTATCACAGTAGTTTTGAGAGTATGGGAGGAAATATGAGAGTAATAGAAAAACTACCTCAAATTTAACTTAAACCCTTGGCCTCAGCTCCAGTCAATATTTCTACCAACTCACGTCCTGAAGTCTCTGATACTTTTCGAGAGGCAATTGCCTTACCCTGGCGCATTACCCAAATGGTATCTGCAAGATCCATTACCTCTTCAAAATTGTGACTAATAATGATAATTGAAATTTCCTGTTGGCGTAATCCTTTTATTAATTTATGAACCTCTGCGCTCTCTTTTACTCCAAGCGCTGCGGTGGGTTCATCAAATATTATTAATTTAGCCCCCCAGCCAACAGCTCTGCAGATCGCAACTGCCTGACGCTGGCCTCCTGACATATAACCTAATTCTTGATTCAAGGTTAAACTCGTGTTTCCAACTCGGGACAACATTTCCTGCGCTCCTTTATTCATTTTCTTAAAATTTAAGAACCGAAATGGCCAAACACCAGTAAGAATTTCACGTGATAAATAAAGATTTTGTGTAACAGATAAAGTGTCTAATACCGCTAAATCTTGATAAACAGTTTCTATTCCTAAATTTCGAGCAGCTATTGGTGATGGGATTGTTACTTTCTGTCCATCAAATGTAATGTACCCAGATGTTGGTTCATAGATACCCGAAATAAGTTTAATCAGTGTGCTTTTTCCAGCACCATTATCACCTACTATGGCAGTTACCTGTCCTTTAGGTATGGACATGTCCACTCCTCGAAGTGCTTGAACCCCGCCAAAGTACTTTTCCAGTTGATGAATTTCGATAATATTTTCAGACATCACAATCCCTTCGACGATAATGCTGACTTAGCACTTCTAACAAAAGATGACTCTGAGTTCAAAACTAAAGTGTCCTTCGCATTTAGTGAGGCTTCACTCTTTGAACAGATTATTTTTCCAACATGAGTAGCATTGATCAATGACTGCTCCAAGGGTAAGCCTTGGGAAATTGAGTAAATTAAGCAAGCTAAAAATCCATCACCTGCTCCAATAGTGTTTTTTACTTTCGCTACCTGTGCCGGAACTTTAACTACTAAGCCATCTGCATCAATAGCTATAGCCCCCTCGCTACCCAAAGTAATTACCACAGTACTCGGTCCAAAAGATTTTAGTTTTTCTAAAAGCACTACTGGATTAGTTTCGAATGACTCCAATATCTGTTGCGCTTCGGCTAAATTTAACACTGCAATATCAGTCATATTCATTAAATCTCTCATGTTATTCACTATGGGAGAAAAGTTCATCACTATCTGTGTATTTATTTTTTTAAACTTTGGTATTATTTTTTTCAAAAGATTAATATCAGACTCAAAATTAAATATTGCGAATTTAGGTATGTAGCCATCAGAAATAAAAGTATCAATATCTTCTTCTGTTAGATTCCAATTTGCACCATTTATAACTATAGTGTCGTACTGGCCATTTTCATCAACTCTAACATGACCTATTCCAGTATGAGCAAATTCGTCAATTTTTATATATTGAGTGATTAGACCATCTTTCATGGCTTTATTTAAAATTTCTAATCCAAAAACATCATTCCCAATTCGTGCAATGAGTGCAACACCGGGAGTGAATGCTAAGGCAGTTAGCGCTACGTTCAAACTCTTACCGCCTAAGTTCATTTCAAAATTTGAACCGTAGGCGTAATTTGCTCGCTGAGCAGCTACACTTTTATGGGCAACAAGGTCTGAATTAATCGAGCCAACTGCGACAATTAATATATCTTTCTGCATTTTATTTAAGCGCCTTCCATATAACTTCTGATGAATGCAAGGCATTTCCATTTGCAATATCTGGATATTTTTGCGCTAACGATGCTCCTAAATCTATAAAATGTTTCATACGTTCTATGTTCATTTCACACTCTCGAATTGGATCTTCTCGAACTGGATCAGTATCAAAATAGTAAGTGCCTTTATAGCCATATTTTGCTAAATAGTAAGTCAGTTCAATAGTTTCAGTGACATGAATCGAACCTACAAGAAGGCCATCATCTGCTAATCCATGCGAGTCATTTAATTGTAATCCAAATAATTTATTTTCTGACAAACATAATGCCGCAGATTGAGCCGGATTTTCTCGCGCCATTAATAAATGACCAAAATCTAAAGTTACCCCTACATTTGGACGACCAACATCAGAGATCATCTTCATAACTGCACCAGTCGTATTTAGAAGTGTGCGCCCACGAGGTTCGGCTGGTTTGTACTCAATTGAAATCCTAATTGCGGGATCAAAATCTGCAATTTGTTGCATAGCTTCTTTAAACCAACTCCAGCTTTCTACATAGTTCATCTGTAATGGATACTCATATCCGTCGTGAGCAGGCCAGAGAAGCACATGATCAGTTTTTAATTGTTTTGCAATATTAATAGCTTCAAATACTAATTTGATAGCGTCTTGGCGGATAGATTTATCAGGGTTTGAAAATCCACCATTAGAAAATTTTGGTGCAGGCCAACGCAATTGGATTCCAGTTACTTTAAGCTTTGATTCTTGCAAAGCAGATTCTAGTTCAGAAACTGTATTCGAAGTAAAATGCTCTGGATAATTTACCTCTAGGGCGTTTAATCCTTTTACTTTACTTGCTATTTTGATTAACTCAACCGCGCTAATGCTTTTGCTTGGATGTTTAAGCCCATTACCTAAAGCAAATGAATTTAACCTCGTCGAAAATAAATTTTCACTCACTTTAGATCTCCTTTTGGCTTTGATGTAAACCTATCTGTTAAAACTGCGCCTAGTACAATTAATCCAGTTATTACAAGTTGAACAAAAGCATTAACATTTAATAGTGTTAAGCCAACCGCAATTGAGCCTAATAAAATTGCGCCAAGCACGGTACCGACTATCGATCCCCTGCCTCCCATTAAGCTCGTTCCACCCACAACAACTGCTGCTATGGCTTGTAGTTCAAAGCCCGTACCTGAAATTGGCTCCGCAGCACCAATTCTGCTGATAAACATCAAAGTACCGAACCCACAAAATGCTCCGCATAAAACAAAAGCTGCAATTTGCACACGTCTAACTTTTATTCCACTACGTCGAGCTGCGTCCATATTAGTACCAATAGATTTAAGGTGTAGTCCTAACTTAGATTTGTTTAAGATTAAATAGGCTATAACAGTGGCTGCGAATAAAAAAATCACAGGTTTTGGAATTGGACCTAAATCCGCACTGAAAAAATCTCGAAAACCTGCATCTAAATTATAGATAGGCCTACCCTGCGTATAAACAAAAGCTATTCCTCTAAACAAATTTAGTGTTGCAAGAGTTACTACAAAAGATTGTAAGTTAAAAACTGCAGCCATCACGCCATTGAACAAGCCTAGGCTGCTGCTAATTACGAGAGCCATCAGTATAGTTAAGCCGGTTCCCCAACTTTGCAAGTTTGTTGCACATAAAACTGCCGTTAGGCCAACAATTGCCCCAACTGATATATCAATTCCACCAGTAATAATCACAAAAGTCATACCAAGTGCCACAAGAGCAATAATCGTAGATTGAACACCAATTTCAAGAATTATATCGCTACTTAGGAATACTGGTTCAAGAAATCCAAAAATTGCAAAAGTTATTGCCAGTGCAATTAAAACTCCAAAAACTCTTGTGTTCAGAGTTTTTCTTGACTTGTTAAAGACTCTCACATGAAATTCCTTTTCATAAATTAATTTGTAAGTGTCAGTTTGAGGCTAAACGACTCAAACTGACACTTACTGAAGAGACTTTCCTTAACTAAATTTAATTAGCCAAGTTTTGGTGCTGGTTGGTTCACGTTTGCACTTGTAATTAGTGCTACTGGGGTATAAACAGCACGTGGAACCTTTTGCTTAGCTAACAATCGAAGAGCTACATCGACTGCTGCCTGACCAGTTAGATTTGGATATGAGTCAACAGTTCCTGTTAAATCACCATTCTTAATGGCGGTATAAGCATCACTGATTCCATCTGTTCCGATAATCATAACTTTTCCTTTTAGGCCAGCATTATTAACAGCTGTAACAACACCTAGAGCCATACCATCATTGTTAGCATAAAATGCCTTCAAGTCTGGATGATCTTTTAGGATTGTTGTGGCAGCGTTTGCGGCTGTAGTTACATCCCAGTTTCCGGGAACGCTAGCAACAACATTCAAACCACCAGCTTTGGCAGTATCAACAAATCCTTTGGTACGTTGGATTGCTGCATATGCACCAACTTGACCTTGGATATTTGCAACTTTTGAACCTTTTGGAAGGTTCTTAATGAAGTATTCGGCTGCAAGAACACCATTACTGATTTGGTTAGGGCCAACCCATTGGCGAGCGCCTGGCAAAACACCGTCATTAACATTTAATACCAATGCATTTTTACCCTCCGCCTTTTCAACTGCTGGGCAAAGGTTTGTATTTGACTGTGGTGAAACTAAAAACGCTTTGTATCCTTTTGTAACCATAGTCTGCATAGCATTTAGTTGACCAACTTGATCTGATTCACTAGCAGCAGCTTGTACATCAATTGTCACACCATACTTTTTGGCGCGAGTCTTTTGACCAGCAGCTAAATCAATCCAATATTGGTTTCCAAGGAACTTCATTAATGATCCCATTTTTAAGCCCTTGGCAGGTTTTGGAACTGCTCCCAAGCTACTCTTTAGAGTTGAGAAATTTACTCCACCCTTAGCTTCATCAGTACTAAAAGCCGCTCCACTAACAACACATGAACCTTTTTTGGATGCAGATGCGGATGTAGTGCCAGCGACAACTAAACTAAGTGACAAAGCCGTAATTAATACTGCACGCCCCTTAGTGCTTTTTGTTATCTTCTTCATATTTCTCCTTGTATCTCATAAGTGGCATTCGATCCTCCACTGGTGTTAAGAACTTATGGCCGATCAGACTAGGTGACAAGAAATATCTGAACAGAAAGAGTAACTTTTTTTAGGATCTGATTAGTTATTCAGTGAAAATTCATTTCTCGTTCGAGAAAATTAGGTTCCTTCGAGAGCCTAAATACGCCTATATTCAGTAATTGTATTAAATTTCAGTATTGAATATATATTCAATAACTGAGATAATTACCTCATGTCACTTGAAAGCTCCAATTTAGGAGATGCCAGTTGGAGTGTTGAGCAATTGAGACTCATGACAAAAATTGCGGTTCTTTATCATGAAGAGGGATTGGGGCAACCACAAATATCTCAGCAACTCAACTTATCCCAAGCTAGAGTCTCACGTTATCTTAAACAGGCTATCGCTGCTGGCATTATTAGAACGACAATTGTGCAACCGTATGGAATCTATGTTGGACTAGAAAAAGCACTTGAAGAGAAATATGCATTAAAAGAAGTAGTTGTGGTTGAAAACATTGAAGGTACTTCACTGAAAAGCGCATTAGGTTCTGCTGCTGCAACCTATTTGGAAACCACCTTGTCTGTAAATGACCATATTGGAATTTCATCATGGAGTCAAACACTTTTATACATGGTTGAATCCATGCGATCTCGACCAAGAAAAGTTGTAAGTGAAGTTGTGCAACTTATAGGTGGTGTAGGAAGTCCAGAGGCGCAAATACAGGCATCAAGATTATGTTCGCAATTAGCACAAATAACATCTGCTGTTCCCTTTTACTTAGCAGCACCAGGAGTTGCTTCTTCTAAAGAGGTTAAAGAGGCTTTTTTGAGTGACCCGGCAATTATAAAAACAATTCAAGCGTGGAAGCGAGTAAATACTTTGATTTTAGGTATTGGTGCCTTTCCTGCCTCACCTCTACTTGCCGCGAGTGGAAACTCAATTGACCAAAAAAATGAGATAGAAATTAAAAGTGCAGGTGCTGTAGGTGAAATATGTTTGAGATATTTTGATAAAGATGGTCGCGCTATGCACCCACTTATTGAAGAACGGATAATTGCCATTGATTACCCCCTAATGAATGAAGCCAAAAGGCGTATCGGTGTTGCAGGGGGAGAATCAAAATTAAATGCCATACGAGCAGCAATAATAGGTGGCTGGATAAATGTGCTGATCACAGATTCTGATGTTGCTCGCTTACTTTTAGAACCACCACGGCTTAAAAAATAAAAATAGTTATCCGTCTTGAGGTTAATGTAAAGCTATTTGAGGTTACCCCCACTGTCAGTGGCTATGGGTAGTTTTTCTACTATGAAAACTCGCCTAATCTGCCCAGCTTGTAACTCCACCCAGGTAAAAGAGATTGTCTATGGCTTTCCCGATGTTGAAAACTTTGATTTTGATAAGTTTGAAGTCGGTGGCTGCTGTGTTACTGGGCGTGATCCACTCCACAAATGCACCAGCTGTGAGAGTAGTTGGTAGTAAAAAACTCAGGATAAGAAGTTAATCTTGGCTTGCTATGAAGCAGTTAAAGATATCGGTGGTAATTGCTCTAATCACCTGCCTATTTATGCAAAGTACTTATGCCAATGAGTTAGCAATTTGGGATAGGTTAAAAACAAATAATGCCAAGGGTTATGTATTACTACTACGCCATGCCTTAGCGCCAGGATCAGGAGATCCAGCAAACTTTAAATTAAATGATTGCTCAACCCAACGTAATTTATCTGATCAAGGCAGAGCTGATGCAAAGGATATTGGCATCTGGTTAAAATCTAAGCAGGTAAAAATACATCGGGTGGAAAGTAGTCGATGGTGCCGGGCTAAAGAGACGGCAAAGTTAATGGCAATCAGCAATGTCAGATTAAATAAAAATTTAGATTCACTATTTAATGCTGCAGATCCAGTAAAACATCCACAAACTGCTGCGATTAGAAAACAGATTGTTAATCACCGCAATCAGGATGGTTTATTGGTAATGGTGGGACATTTTGTAAATATTGGCACGATTGTTGGAAGTGGTGTGGACTCTGGTGAGGGAGTTCTAGTTAAGGCAAATGCCAAGGGTGAGATCAAGATTGTTGGCTCATCCCCTGCGCCTTAAAAGAGCGAGTAGTGGGATTAATTTTTTTAAATCCACTACCATTACTTCTATGAAGCGCTTACTTGAGGTAACAAGATATGCAGTAGTCATACCTTCCTTTGCCGCCATTTTGGGCGCACTTTTACTTATGGTGCAAGGATCAGTTGAGATGGTAGCTGTGGTAATTGAATCAGTATCTGATCAAACTACCTTAAAAGATGTCATTGTTGATGTGCTTACTGCAATTGATGCCATATTACTTGGCACAGTACTTCTAGTAATTGGTTTTGGACTCTATGAATTATTTATTGATACTAATATTCAAGTGCCAGATTGGCTTCGGGTGCAAGATCTTGATGATTTAAAATCTAAGTTAATTGGTGTGGTAGTTGCAATTATTGCCGTGGTTTTTGTGGGTATATTTGTAGATTCAAACCGGGCAAGTGATGTTATCTCCTACGGGGTTGGCGCTGGTGCGTTAGTTGTTGGCCTTGCCATATTTGCCTTTGCTACTAAAAAAAGCGGTAGCAAAAAGTAATTTTTTATACCCTTAAACCTTAAAAGCTTTGATTAATAGGTAGCAGGCTTTGAAGGTGATGTTGCCAAGATCAGGTTATAAATTGGAATTAAGATAAACCAACCGCTTTTGCCCACATCATGCATTCTTCTAACTGCAACTGCGATAGTTGGTAGTAAGGTAATTATGGATACTAAATTGCCACCAAAATCACCAAAGGCAACCTGGGCAATTACTGTGGCGATAGTTGTTGAAAGTACAAAGTACCAATACTGAGATCTAGTTGATACCCCAGAGAAATCTGAGAATCTAGCAAAGCCATCTTTAGTAGCGGCAATTATCGGTAATTGATTATTTTCCACCCCCTAAATCTATCGCTTTCTAGATGCAAATACTTGCTTTACTAGCGGCCAAGCGCCACTTACCCATAATGCAGCTATCACCAAGGGTGGTTGGAAAAACAATCTAATTAACCGCTTTTGATCAGTATCTAAGCCAAAGGCATCAATTTGATTTACATACTGATTTATATTTCCTGGGAATATTAGAATAAAAAATATGGCGGTAATTAAACCAATTAAGGCTCGGTATTTTTTAAACTCAAATACGGTGATAAAAAGTAGTAGGCCTAATACCATCTCCACTAAACCAGATGCCACCACCACAAACTCTGGATCTAATGGCAGCCAGGTAGGAACCTGGGCCTCAAACTCTTTTCGATTTGAGTAAAGGTGGCTGTTGCCTGCGAAAAAAAGAAAAACACCTAATCCAAGTTGAGCTATATTTTTTACTAACACCATGGTGTAAGTAAAGCCGATTTTTACCTATTTAGGCTATCTTTGAACTATGAGTAAACCATTAACAGTTGAAAGATTACGTAAAACCAATATCTACGCAGGTGTATTACACCTTGCGCAAATGGCAGCTGTTCTTGCCCTAAGTAGTGACTTCTCACTTCCAGTAACTGC
>Ga0082207_1000486_pt1 | contig 22627 bp, 12 predicted proteins | sample LakMenEpi10Aug09_FD_71540 | JGI IMG/M metagenome (GOLD analysis project Ga0082207, IMG submission 71540)
CGCGTTTCGCGTCCCTTGCTTTATCAAATGGCCGGGTCACTTCCAGGAGAATGTCACGCTCAACGGCATCGTGTCGCACGAAGACTGGCTGCCAACCTTCGCTGCCGCTGCGGGAAACCCCAACATCAAGGAACAACTCCTCAAGGGTGCTCAAGTCAATGGCCGTCAATACAAAAACCACATCGATGGTTACAACATGCTGGATTACCTCAGCGGCAAGACCGACAAGTCGCCCCGCCGCGAGTTCATTTATGTTGGCGACGATGGCAATGTGATGTCCGTCCGCTATGACGACTGGAAGGCGACCTACTTGGAGAACCGCGCGCACCGACTGCAAGTGTGGCGGGAGCCATTGGTGCACCTGCGAATGCCGCTGCTCTTCAACCTCCGCCGTGACCCGTTCGAAAAGGCCTACGAGAACTCAAACACCTATCACGACTGGATGATCGACCGTGCCTATGTGCTCGGGCCGATGCAAGTGGTCGCGAGCAAGTTTCTCATGAGCATGAAGGAATTTCCGCCCAGCCAGAAACCGGGCGACTGGAGTCTTGAGTCACTTGAAAAACAGATCAAGGACATGACCCTCGGCGGTCAATAATCCGATCGAAATCGGGGATGCAACTGAGCAGTGTTTCAGCACAGACGCAATTCACATGGGACGGATCAATGCCTTAGAACAGCTTCCTGAGGCGAGAGGCTAAACGGTCCGTCCCATGGCCAGATTGCAGGCTCAGGAATCGTCGGAGGCTAACGGTGATTGGGCCAGCGGATTTCGAATTGAGCCAGCCTTCACTCGTTTTTTCCAACGTTGGCTCTTAGTCTCTCGTCGATTGAAGCCAAGCAGGTTTTCGCATAGACCAATCGTTCGTCATCATCCGAAAAATATCGGGATTGAAATACCGCGCCTCGCGTAAGCATTCTCTGCTGTACAGCACAACGGAATCATGACCATACAGAATAACGTGCTGAGTCGAATCATAGCCCGTTCCCCTCTTAGAAACATAGTTCCACAGTATCGCGATTTTTGATTGTATCATCGCGATTTGGCCTCGCCATCGGTATACTGAACTTGCGGTGAACCTTATCCTGCCATCCCGGGCTCAAGATACTTTTGTTACAGATCATTGCGAGTGCGATTCTTGCTCGATAAACTAGAGAGCACCTTGATGGGGGATAAAGTCGTACTCACAGGCAAACGAGCTGAAGAGTCTCCAAGCGGGCAACAACCACTATCGCTGCGGCATCAAGAATCCAATGAAGTCGGATTTACGCTTTCCAAAGGAATCGGATCAAACGGGACCACCGACAACGGTGTCCTGCCCCTCCAACACAGCACGAGAGCCACAGGCACGAGAGCCCCGCAGGGAGAAGCTTTGATAAACGTGGTCATCATGAAATGCTTTAATGTCCAAGCGTCGAACAGATCGCACTGGGTGCATGGACTGCGATTGCTTGTGCTGCTTGTCGTGCTACCGATGGGATTCGTTTTGGATCGATCCTCCGATGCTGCTGAGCCCTTGGAGCAGTTCCTTCAAGAGCATTGCATTCGTTGCCACGGTCCGCAAAAAGAGCTTAGCAGCGTGCGTATCGACCAACTCTCGCGTGATTTCCGCATGGGCCCCGACTCGGATCGCTGGGGTGAAATCCTCGAAAAGATCAACAGCGGCCAGATGCCCCCGGAGACAGAGCCTCGACCTAGCCAGCAGCAGATCGCACAGTTCGTTACCGATCTCGATGCAAAACTCAAAGAGGGCCGCGCTGCGAGGATGGCCGCAAGACCCACCGTTTCCCATTACCGCTTGAGTCGCAAAGAGTATCAAAATACCGTCTACGACTTGCTCGGCGTTCGCTACGATCCGACCAAGCCCGGCGAATTGAACGAAGACACGCTCTGGCATGGCTTCGAACGGATCGGCTCGGAACTTTCGCTCTCCGCCTCGCATGTCGATCGCTATTATCGCGCTGCTGGATTGGTTCTCGACCGCGTATTGGCCGGTTCTTCGTCCGAGGCTCGCATCGTTCGGAAAACGGCTTCCGAGTTGCGTTACAACGGCGGCAAGGAGCAGCAGAAGATCCTCGACCGTTTCGGAATCAAGCGACCGCTCCGTTTTCTGCTGTTTCCGGGACGGGTTCAGACGGCCTTATCACCCAATTGGTTTGGCAAGACAGGTCCTGAGCATAGCGGTCTATACAAGTTGCGTTTGCAAGCGAGCGGTATTCGTCCCTTGGGGGGCCAACCCGCCCACTTGAGCATCGGGAAACAGACCGGCGAAGAGACCGTCGAGAGCCTCCTCGATTTCGACCTTACAGCTTCGGAAGACAGTCCTCAGGTCTATGAATTCGAGGTGTTTCTGGAAATGCCGACCTCCTTGGACTTCTGCGTGGTATCCACCGATGGAGTGGATCGACGGCAGGGAGCCGCGTTTCGCAACGCACTGACAAGCCAAAATGGATACCTCTTTACGCACAGCAGCGAGACATTTCTGCTCAGTGCAAACGCTCCGCAAATGTTCGACAACCATGGGAACGGCCTTTTTTCGACGGTCATTCTCGATTGGATCGAATGGGAAGGGCCCATCGTATCGGATCAGGAGCGGGAACGGCAAAGCGGGCTGATTCCAACGGAAGATGCGACGGCACAGGTCGTTGCAGAGCACCTACAGCGATTTGCCGAACGCGCCTGGCGACGGAATGTATCGATCGAGGAACTGACCAGTTATTTGAACGCCTACCAAGCCGAACGCGAAGCGGGCGAGACAATGGCAGAGGCCTATCGCGTAGCCCTACAAGGCGTACTTACTTCAAGGCACTTTTTCTATATTGTCGAGGGATCTTTGCAGGCGCGGGAAACACTCACCGACTCGGAACTCGCCACCCGGTTGTCTTATTTTCTTTGGAGCTCCATGCCGGACGAAAACCTTTTGACCCTAGCGAATAACAACTCGCTTACCAACGGCAACTTGGCCCAAGAAGTGGATCGGATGATGGCGTCGGGAAAGATGGATCGCTTTATCGAAGACTTTTCGCGTCAGTGGTTGCAATTGCATCGCTTAGGGATGTTTCCGCCCGACAAAAAACTATACCCAAACTACGATGCTTGGCTGGAAGTCAGCTTGCGGCGCGAACCCATCGAGTACTTCCGCGAATTGGTTTCAAACAATAGGTCGATCGATAGCTTGATCGATTCAGATTGGACGATGGCAAATTCCAGACTGTGCGAATTCTATGGTCTCAACGAACCGAGTCAGGATGGGTTTCAACGCGTTGCCCTCAAACCCGAGGACCATCGTGGTGGACTATTGACCATGGGAGCGATCCTTGGATTGACCTCCGACGGGACTCGGCAACGCCCGGTCCATCGCGGGGTGTGGGTCAGCGAAGCGATTTTCAGTAAAACGCCACCATCACCGCCGGCGAACGTCGAGCCTATCGAGCCCAACGCTCCGGATGGTCCCAAGACGACCATCCGCCAAAAAATCGAAGCGCACCGCACCAATGCCAACTGCGCTGCCTGCCACGCAACGATCGATCACTTCGGGATCGCTTGGGAAAACTATGATGCGATCGGACAGTGGCGAACTTTCGAGAAAGTCGAAAAGGGGGTCGGTGACGATCCGCAGATCGATGCCTCGGGTAAAATGCCTGACGGACGGACATTTGAGGATCCTGTCCAATTCAAGAAACGCCTGCTCGAGGATCGCGATCCGATCGCTCGAGCCCTGATCGAGCATCTTTGTACGTATGCACTCCGTCGCGTCCTGACCTTGGACGATTCGGAGGATCTCCAAAAGATCGAAGCCGAGGCCAAGAAGCACGAATATCGCATCCGAGATATCGTACGCGCAGTGGCCTTGTCGGATCTTTTGAGGAAGCGTTGAGTCCTATGTGGGATGATCATGTCCGTTGGCGATTGAACCGAGGAACGAATCGATGAATTTTTTGTCTCAGTCTTGGTTGATCGACCGTCGCCATGCGTTACGAGCTTTAGGTAGCTGCATATCCCTGCCTTTTCTCGAGTGCATGGTACCATTGCGGGCTGCCGAGCAAGCTCCCTCGCCCCGACGGAGCGCCTTTGTCTACTTGGCAAACGGTGTGCATTCGCTCAATTACCAAATCACCCAGTCGGGCAAGGATTACCAGTTTTCACGATCGCTCAAACCTTTGGAAAAGCACCGCAGTGTGATCACCCCGATCAGCGGATTGCATCACCCCGGTGCCTTAGGTCATCATCACAACTGCATCTCGGTATGGTTGACCGGTGGAAAGCTCGGTCCGTCGGATCGAAATACCGTATCGATCGACCAGCAGATGGCTGGAGTAACTGCCAAACACACACGGTATCCTTCGATGGAGATCGCACTGACGGGTGAATCGCTCAGTTGGACCCCTGACGGGGTCCGCTTGCCATCCATGCGGCGATGCAGCGAAATCTTCGCGTCGCTTTTTGAGGAGCCCAAGGGCGGCACCACCGCGCAGCGCAAGGCTTTGCGTCGCAAGGGGAGCGTCCTGGATGCAAATCTCTTGGAAGTACGTCGGCTCGAGGAAGCGATAGGAGCAGCCGATAAAGGACGGCTCGATCAGTACCTTACCTCGGTCCGAGAGGCTGAGATCCGCACCCGTCGAGCCGATGCGTGGCTCGACACCCCACTTCCAAAGATTGCCGAGAGCGATCGCCAAAGGACCAATCGGGACATCGCTGCGACCCTTGCAGGTGAGTATTTCCGAACGGTCTACGACCTGATTGTCCTGGCGTTTCAAACCGACGTGACGCGCATCGCCACCTTCAGCCTCGGAGGAGAAGGGGACGCGTTCTCGATTCCGGAGATCGGAATCACCGAGTCACGCCACCAACTGAGCCATCATGGAGGGGACCCAGGGTACATGGAGAAGCTGACCAAATACGACACCTTTGCCATCGAGCAATTCAGCTATTTCCTGACACGATTGCAGGAGGCCAAAGACCTCAACGGCCAACCGTTGCTCAGCACGACCATGGCTCTCTTTGGTAGCGGCATGTGCTATGGTCACAGTCACGGCAATGCGAATCTCCCATTGGTTCTCGCTGGAGGATCCGATCTGGGTCTTCGGCATGGCCGTCATCTCGATTTCAACGAGGGTCATTTTCAAGGATACCAACTCGACAAGCCCGGCGAACACTACGCTTTGTGCAGTCGCCCTGCAAATTCCGAAGCTCACATGAGCAATCTGCTATTGATGATGGCGCAGCGTATGGGCGTCGAGACCGACAAGTTTGGGGACAGCAATTCTGCGATCGATTTATGAAACCATTTTGCATCTTGAATTCACTGTTGAGCCTTTGCCTTGGCGCGTACTTGGTGTTGGCTCCTACGAGTTCGGCCGACGAACCGTTCCGACCTCAGGCCGGCAGTTTCCCACCGCTGGACAAGTCGCACAGCTACAAAGGGGAACTGGTGTTTGTAGATCACGCCAATCGTCGAGGAAGTCTGCGGGTCGCCGGATCGGGTATGTTTTTCCGGAACGATCCCCATCCATTTGCGATGCTTCCCTATGGCATCCTACGCTTCCGAGGTGGTCCAGCGGACCTAAGAGACATTCCGCTTGGGACCCTCTTGCATGTCCATGCCTTCTTGCCGCCCGACCCAAGGATCTCCTCGGTGCCTGTTTTGCCTGTTGACAACAAGGACAAAGATGCCAATCACAATCGTGGTGCAGGGGTAGCGCCGGCCGAGAATCATGTTCTGCTCATGGAGGACGAGCCGAGTCGGTGCATGCGTCAGGGTCTGATTTGGAGGTTGAGGGGCTTAGAGATTCAGAACAAGGAGGGGAAGATAACCGCCGTGTGCGAATCGAAGCAGAATCCAGATCCGAACGTATCTGAGCAAACGATGACCTTTGATGCTGCGACTCGCATCTGGCGGGGGCGAGAGGCTTTGTGCATCGATGATTTGATTGCCGAAGGTAGTTGGCCTTCCAATGGCAAGAAATCGCTCGATGGCCAAGTGGTCTTGCTGGGGATCACATGGAAACCCACTCCCGATGGCGTTTTCACTCGTTTTCATATTTCCGATATCTGGTGGGATGAAGCGTCGTTTCAGCGCGCGGCGGATCTTCAATCCGAGGTGCACCGAGCGTTCATCCGCAGTCGCTGGATGCCTGCATGGATCGATGAAGTGGAGTATGGCAAGTTTGGTCGAGCGACCGTGACGGCCACTTTGTTCGGAGGAATGGATGACGCCTTGTACAGTGATTTCAAGCAGGGTGTGCCGGCCATGATGAATGCGGTTGAAAATACTCTCAAGCACATTCATGGTGCGTATAGTCCAGCGCACATGGCATCGCGGGGTACGATCTTGGAAGTCCACAAGGCTTCCGGTGCCCCCCCGGTCGGTAGCAGTGGCGTTCAGATTCGTTTTGAAACAGACTTGGTGATCGAGGGGATTCGACCAGGGAGGATCGTACGTGTTCGACCCAATTCTTGGCCGCAAGTCGATGTCCCTCGCGAGGAGTATCTCAACGACTCGAACGACATTGAGGAGCGATTTCCCAGTCCTGCGATCTTTCCGAAGTACTAGCATCGAGCACTGCGATAGCCGCAGCCAACGGCTTTGAAGTTGCGCTATTCGCATGTTCGGAGTTTCAATCGATGTTTCCCCTGGCTTTTCGTACTCGTACTCCGCTTTAGCAGTACTTGTACTCGTGCTCGAAGATACGGCATCGAGTACGAGTACCATTTCATTGAGTACGAGTACGATAAAAATCAAAACAGCGCAATTTCAAAAGCCAGCGGCGAGGAAGTCGCTATTGTGCACTGAGCACGAGCACGGCGAAATCCGATGCAAGGCACGAACTCCGTTTACACTGAACGAATCCAGTCTGACGAAAACTCCACGAGGACCCGTTTTTGAATCTCATGGCAACGCTAAACTGAACGCCTCGAATCCCTCCTCCTTTCTAAACCATAACCCGTTGCCCCATGTCGACCCGAGTTCTCATCGATCGATCGCTTGATAATCTCTCCAAATGCTGGCGATCCTTGGTACAGACGGACCTGATTTACAAGCTGCTGGCTTTTTGCCTTTTGTCTCCGATTTTTAGCCTTTTTTTGGGGTATGCGTTGGCTTTGAGCGGCAACCGGGTCTTAACCGATCTCGACATCGTGCATTTCGTAGCAGGCCCATTGGGCCTGATCATCTCGGTTCTTCTGGGTGCCGTATGGCTTGGACTATTGGCCATCGAGCAAGCCTCGTTGTTGGGAGTCTTGGCCGCAGAGAGCCAAGGGAAGAAACTTGGACCGATCCCGGCTTTGTTGTTTGCTATCGCGCACAGTGCGACGATCCTCCAGCTCACTGGCCGATTGATCATCAAGACGGCCGCGATAGCTGCCCCCTTTCTCCTGATAGCCGGCGGAATCTACTTTTTCGCTCTGGGGGATCACGATATCAATTTTTATCTGCATACGTGGCCTTTGAAATTTCGGATCGCCATCGCATTCGGAATCGCCTTAGCCCTCGGCTTGATCGGGCTGTTGCTGCGATTTCTTTCGTCTTGGTTTTTGGCTCTGCCGTTGATTCTCTTTGAACGGATGTCTGCCAAAGAGGCGCTCAGGGTCAGTTCTCAGAAAACCCTGGGCAATCGATTCAGGGTATTCTGGCGACTTGTGCTCTGGCTGCTCCTAATCATGACCGCCCATTTTTTAACGACCTGGGGGATCGGTCGGACGGCTGCTTGGTTGGTGCCAAGCTCCATTGGTTCACTTGCCGTGCTTGCAGGTCGCGTCGGCTCGATGTTGGTCATCCTGGCGATCGCCAGTATCGCTTTGAATGTTCTGGCTTCGATCAGTTTTGCGATCCTGCTGTTTGGATGTTTTCGGGAATTCTGCCCGGAATGGAGTCGATCGCTCGGCTCGACGAACTTGGATTCCTATTCCAAGCCTTCAGCCAGATATTTGCTAACCAAATCACGTATGATTTCCGGAGGATTCATCGCGCTTCTCGCCGTGGCGTTGATTGGGTTCTGGGCGGTCGAATCCTTGGAACTGACCGACCACACCCAGATCATGGCGCACCGAGGCTCGTCGAAGGCAGCCCCTGAAAATTCACTTGCTGCGATCCAACAGGCGATCGCGGATCGGTCCGATTGGGTCGAAATAGATGTTCAAGAGACCCTTGATGGCCAAGTCGTCGTGGTGCATGACAGCGACTTGATGAAACTAGCCAAAAGCCCTCGCAAAATCTGGGAGACCACTAGCCAGGAACTCGCGTCCATCGATATCGGCAGCCTGTTCGATCCGAAGTTTTCCAATGAGCGAGTCCCCACCCTCGAGGAAGTGCTCATTCTCTGCCGCGATCGCATCGGGGTTATCATCGAATTGAAGTACTATGGGCACAACCAACGACTCGAACAGCGGGTCGTCGAATTGGTCGAACAGACGGGCATGACACGACAGGTCATGATCATGTCGTTGAAACCCGAGGGGATCAAGAAACTCAGAGCCCTACGTCCGGCGTGGAAGTGTGGGCTTTTGCTATCGGTAGCCGTCGGAGATCTAAAGACCGTCGAGGCCGATTTTTTGGCCGTGAACGCCAAGTTCGCCTCTCGTGCCTTGGTCCAGCAAACCCACTCGGCTGGAAAACAGCTCTTTGTTTGGACCGTCGACGAACCCGCAGCGATGTCGAGCTTAATGAATCGAGGGGTCGATGGTATTCTGACGAATCGACCCGAGATTGCCCGAAGGGTCATCGAAAGTCGCGCTCAGATGAGCCTTACCGAGCGACTGCTGACCGAGCTTGCAGCGATGCTTCGAGCCGACAAAAAGCAAATTCCCGAAGAACCCTAGTCCCAAGCCAACAAACACAGTAGGGTGGTCTTTCTTCGGATCGGACTATCAAGAACCTCATGGCAAAAAAAATCCTATTCCTTCACGGTTGGCGCAGCGTACCGGGCGGGGTCAAATCGACTTACCTCAAGGACCACGGGTACGAGGTGATCGCACCGGTCCTCGATGACGAGGACTTTGACTTTGCGCTAGCCACTGCACAAGCGCAGTTCGATCTCCACAAGCCCGAGGTGATTGTCGGTAGCTCTCGCGGGGGGGCGCTGGCGATGAACATCCAGAGTTCCGACGCGAAGTTGGTTTTGCTATGCCCCGCATGGAAAAAATGGGGTGTTGCCAAGACGCTCAGGGCCGATTCGGTGATTCTCCACAGCCGGGCTGATGATGTCGTGGCGTTCTCGGATTCCGAGGAATTGGTCGCCTGTAGCGGGCTACCTTACGAATCCCTCATCGAGATTGGAAACGATCACCGCTTGGCCGATGCTGCTTCGTTGTCCGTCATGCTATGGGTCTGCAATTTGTTCGCATCTGGACAAAAGATCCCAGGTATTGAAGGGCAACACCCAAGCGATGGGGATGCCAGTTCTCATGAAGAAGCCAGCTATGTCTGCGATGCTTGCGGAGAGGAGATCGTCATCCCGCTGGACCTGACCGAAGGCTCGAGTCAGACTTATGTTGAGGACTGTCCTGTCTGCTGCCGAGCCAACACAATTCACGTTCAAATCGATGATCATGGGAACGCCCAAGTCTGGGCGGAACCTGAGCAAGACTACGACTGATGCGCAAAGTCGGCTAGGACTATCGATCCTAGAGCTAATTTCGCGCAGCGCCGCTCAAGAGCCCGACCATGGCTTGCCCCATGGCTTGGCCAACATCCATGTAGACTTCGGCTTTACCTCCGTAATGGCCATTGCCGCTACCCCCTTGTGCCATCGGATGGGTGTAGACGGTCGCAACATTCCCCTGAAATTCCGGATGCTTGCCTGCACTTCCATCGACGGCCAAATGGGCATCGAGAACCAAACCTCCCGGTCCGGTGCTACCCATGGCGGCTTCGCCTAACGTCCCGCAGACAAATTTTGCATTCGGTGCGTTGAACTCGTTGCGCAGTGCGTTGATGAATGCGACTAAGTTCTTTTCGTAATGGGCAGCGTGTCCGGCGTTACCCGCATCGCGCTCTCCTTGCCAAAAGAAGAATCCAGCTACTTCATAGTCTTTGGCATCCGGGTAGTGTTTGCCAAGATCCGCGAGCGCTCGTTTGGCATCCCCGATGTCGGTATCCCACTGCTTGCCTGCGTACCAATCGATCGGCTTTCCATTTTTATCCAGCCAGGGTGCAGGCTGGGTATTCAAGCCCAGGACAGGGTCCATGGGCCAATTCTCAGGTCTATCCTTGTAGCCGGCATAGACGAGCCGTTGCTCGTTGCCCGATTTGTCTTTGCTCAGAAACTCCGAGCGAGGACTTCCAGGTGGCAACAGATCCCATCCTAAGGCTCGGTTGCCGATGCAGCACTTGAGGATCAATACGGGTGCATCGATCGCATTACCGAGTCGATGACCGATCCCGTATTCCGGTCCAAGGTTCCCGCCTGCGACGCTCATCCATTCATTGCGCAGTGGGCCTTTTCCGGACATGTACTGAACATATCGGACATCTTTGCGCTCTACCCAAGCTCCTGAGTCATCGACCAGATAGGTGTACTTTTTCTTCTCCTTGACGGCATGCTCCAACGAGACCTCCCCTCCTTTGACTTTACCGAGTCCGACCATGTTCGATTGGCCTAACAAGAGAAACACCTGAACCGGCTTGGTCATATCGGCCGGTTTGCCATCGTGCCTTGGAATCGCCGTAGTCGTTTCTTGGGCATGCGTTTGGGCCACGGAGACTTGTGCAAACGCCCAGAGACCAAGGAACACCATTCGAACAAAAAACATCGTCATCGAAGCAACTCCCGATAGGCACAGGTCACCGGATCAAAGGTTCCGGTAAGATGGGATTATACTGGATCTCAGCTACATCGATACTGAATCAACATATCACCGAAACAATACCGAAACATCAGATCGACAGCCATGCGATTCCCGAAAGCGAGCGCGATCGAGCGTTCCGAAAACCTCCCTACCCAAAGATTTCCCAAATGCGTGCACCTCAAATAGTCCTAGGCTTTTTCCTGCTCCTGGGGCATCTTGGATGGGCGGAACTTGTCGCCCAAGACGTCCTCGTGGCGGACTTTGAAAACGACACCTATGGAACCTGGAAAGTCACCGGAGAGGCCTTTGGACCGGGGCCGGCTCGTGGGAAGCTTCCCGGGCAAATGGCCGTCAGCGGCTTTCAAGGCGAACGCTTAGTGAACTCGTTTTTTCAGGGTGACGACGCGACCGGATCGCTGACTTCGCCCGAATTCACGATCGATCGCAAGTTCCTTGTGTTTCTTCTCGGCGGGGGAAAGAGCAGCAAGCTTAGCCTTGACCTATGGATCGAGGGGCAAATGGTGCGCACCGCCACAGGGGCCAACGACCAACCTGGAGGTAGCGAGGAACTCTCGCAGCAGTTTTGGGATGTATCGCAGTGGGTTGGAAAAAAGGGAATCCTGCGGATCCTCGACGATGCCAAGGGTAGTTGGGGCCACATCAACGTCGACCACATTCTGCTGACCGACACCAAACCCAAAGAATTTTTGATCGATGCCGAACGGACCTTCAAGGCCACGGAGCGTTACTTGCATCTACCGATCAAGAATGGCGGTCCCAAGCGGGTCGTCACGTTACTGGTCGATGGACGCCGCACGGTTCGTAACGACATCGAACTGGCCGACGGAGAACCCGATTGGTGGGCACCGATGGATGTGAGTGCGTGGAGGGGACAGACACTGACCCTGCGAGTCGACAAATTGCGTGAGGACTCCACGGCGCTCGCACGGATCGAGCAGAGCGATGCGATCAAAAACATCGAAGATCTTTACCGTGAGCCCAAGCGGGGGCTGTTTCACTTTTCGCCCAAGCGCGGATGGAACAACGATCCGAATGGCTGCGTGTATTACAACGGAGAGTATCACCTTTTTTTCCAGCACAATCCTTACGGATGGTCCTGGGGAAATATGCACTGGGGACATGCTGTCAGCAAGGATCTAGTCCACTGGGAGGAGATTGGCGATGTGTTGCTGCCCGACGAGATGGGACCGATGTTCAGTGGCAGCGCGGTGGTCGACTCGAAGAATACCAGCGGATTTGGGAAAGATGGCCAAGCTCCTTTGGTCCTGATCTATACCGCTGCGGGGAACCCAACGGTCCAGGGGATCGCTTATAGCACCGACGGTAGGAATTTCACCAAGTATCCAGGAAACCCGGTGCTAGGGCAAGTTACAGGAGGGAACCGGGATCCGAAGGTGATTTGGGATGAAGCCAATCAACGATGGGTCATGGTTCTGTATGTCGAATGGCAAGGCAAGCACACGGTTCATTTTTTCAATTCACCGAACCTCAAGGACTGGACGCTGGCGAGCATCATCAATGGCGATGCGCCCGGCTCTGGATTTCTTTACGAGTGCCCCGATTTTTTTCCGTTGCCTGTCGGTGGTCAGCCAAAGCGTACGAAGTGGGTGCTCCTGGGGGCGAACTCCGAGTATACGATTGGGGATTTTGCATCAGGGCGATTTCTAGTTGACGCTACACGGCTCAAGGGGCATCGAGGTAAAGGTTTTTACGCAGCGCAGAGTTTCAGCGATGTACCCGACTCACGGCGGATCCTCATCGGCTGGTGGCAAACCGAGACGAGCGGGATGCCTTTTAATCAAAGCATGTCTTTGCCCCTTGAACTCGGACTGATCCAAACCGACGATGGGCCTCGCATGACTTACGCACCGATCAAAGAACTGGAAAAGCTACGCGTCCGAAAGCACACGCTCGGCGAACTATCGCTTAAGCAAGGCGACAGCAATCCTTTGGAGTCCATTCGAAGCGAGCTCTTGGAGATCCGCACGGAAATCGAGCCCGGCGATGCAAAGCAAATCGTGATGAACTTGCGCGATGTCATGATCGAATACGATCCTATCGAGCAGGAACTGAGCGTCGCGGGGCAGCGTGCATCAGCCCCGTTGAGGGACGGCAAGTTGCGGATGACGGTTTATCTCGACCGAACGGGGGTCGAAGTCTTTGCAAGCGACGGGCTATGTTACGTCCCGATGCCATTCCAGATGAATCCGGAGAATACGAAACTTTTCCTCGAAGTGCGTCAAGGGCAGGCCAAGGTACTTTCGCTCGATGTGCATGAACTGCGGTCTGCTTGGATAGGCAAGTAGATTTCAGTGCAAATCGATCTTAGGATACGATGGATTCGATCACTCCTCCCAGGTCTGTATACCGGTGATCATTTTCTTGAGCTCCTCTCGGCGTTTTTCGAACAAGCCAAACACGAAGAGCATCGTCGCGCCGAGGATAATCCCGCAGACATACCATAGCCAGGTTTGTTCGAGATCTACAGCGGCATACCATAGGATGCTAAACATCGAAACGGCCAGGAACATCGAGCCTAGCCACAGCATCGAGCGGATGCGAGCGGCGATGCCGAAGAGAATTCCTAGAATGGAAAACACGGCCAGGACGATCGGCAACCAGGGAGCTTTAGCGATCCCTTGGAGAAAGATCTCGCTGGTGGATGCAACGTAGATCGATCCGATCGAAGCGTAGCGGATCGTAGCGAGCTGTGGCGAGGTCAATCGATCTTTAAAGTATTGGCATGCTGCAAACACACAAAGAGCTGGCGGAATCACCCACAATTGGGGATGTTGAGCGAACGACAGATCCCTTTTGTGCAGCAACTGCCAGGACGCGAGATTGGCACAAACGATTGCCGCAGTGATGTAGATCGGTGAGGATCGCATGAAACCAAACATGCCATATCCCACCGCAGAAGCCAGCATCGTCACGCCATGATCCACCTGCGAGGGGGCGATCCAGGGAGCGAGGATTGGCAAGAGTGGAAGCAGACTGCCGCTGTTGCGAAGCGGGTTTGCCAGTACAGCCCACCCGCGACGTTCGGCCCATTCTCCGACTCCCACTCCAGCGAATCCAAGCAGTACGGCGAGCATGGGCCAAATGCTTTGAAACCATCCACCGAATAGGTAGGGCATCGTAACTCGCAAATGAATGACCAGCATGAGCAAGATCGCTTGGGCTCCGTACACATAGACCTCGCGATATTTTTCGGACAAACCGAACGGATCTCTGCCCGGGAGCACCGCCGCGCCAAGGCACAATACGATCGAGATCGAAAAACTCGCAAGGACACAAATCGTCGAATAGATATCGAAAGGTTGCGAGCGCCCCGAATAGGACGATTCGATTTCAAAAAACACCGTAAAAGCACCGACGACGATCGATAGAGCGACGACCCATGGGCTTACGATCAAGCTAGCTTGTTCCCACTCCGATTTGCCACCGAGCCATTTGATCAAACCAAGTCCATACAAGCACGCCGTCAGGACCAGCGGGAGCGAAGCCACAGCGATCCGCGATATCCAAGCGGTTCCGGTGGGTTGAGCATGCCAGAACAATGCGATCGCATAGACGAGCCCCAGAGCTAAGGCGAACACGCGCATCGGAGCGGCCGATGCTCGGGGGGTTGCGTACCTTGCGATCAATCCGATCGCAAATGCCACCGCCATGATCGCATTGGCCGATAGGAATCGGAAATTCTGTGCCCCTTGGACGAATTGAGACAGCAATCCCAAAGAAGCGACGCCGAGGGCCAGTAACGCATTCATCGGAACGATCAACATCGAACGGGGTTTGTCCGGGGTCTTGAATCCCGCGAGCAAGCCGCTGAGTTCTTCTTGGATCCGTTCGCCGGATCGCCAGAGGAAGCTTGTGGCCAAGCAGTAGGCAGCTAAAACGATGGTCGCAAGCCACAAGAGAACCGAACCCGATGCACCCGTCAACTGCAGCAACCACACGGTGCTGCATAAACCCGCTAGGTAGATCACCGCATGTTCGTCCCTGGATCGCGGATTCCAAAATCCGGTGATGCCTCCGAAAAGACAAGCGGCAATCGCCATCGCAAACGAACCAGAATGCGGGGCCATCCATTGGTTATTCCCGGGGTTGTTGAGCGATCGCAATAACCAGAAGGCGCTGATTGCAAACAGGCACCCGGTTGCAAGGATCAACGGAATACGCGACCTGCGTCCGAGTCCGCTCAGCGTCCCGACCGCAGACGAAATGGCTGCGATTGCGATCTGTAAAAACATCGCATCGAGCATCTGGGCGCCAAATAGCCGAGGCAGGCTGAAAGCCATAAAACCTGCCAATTGTGCCAGGAGCAGGCTCCAGACCCAAGTCCAACGATCCGAATGGAACCAGGTTGTTACGACGGACAGAGCCCAAGCACCGCAGAGAATCGCCACAGGTACGATCCGCTCACCCAAACCCACCGGGTTCCATGGTCTAGAGTCAAAATAGAGTCGGAAGCTCATCCATACGGCGATCGCAAGTAGACTTCCTAGAACGAATCTGGGGCTGCCAAGCTTTTTGCTTAGTGCATCGGTACGGGTCGAATTCGCGATGACAGCAACTCCAGCGACGAGTAGGACAACGGCACTGGCGCCAAGCGATTCGGAGAGCGAGGAGAATAAAGGAGCGACCACACCCATACCCGCTGCCCCGGCCGCTGCGATCCAAGGTCCGATATCAACACTACGGTCTCGCTGAAATGCTTGTACAAAGTGCAGGAGTATAGCAACGAGAATTCCCAAAGCCCCCCAAACGAATCCTGATGTAAAGCTGCTCAGAGTCAGGACCCCCAGAACGATTATTCCAAGTCCCGCGAGTGCGAACCCAGCGCTGATTTGACTCAATGCATTTTGCCAGCTTTTGCGTACCTCAGCGATCGGTTGACCTTGCCAATCGAGTGCGGATGCGGAACGAAGATCGTTTGCAGTGAGGGCTTGCCAAGCAAGGACGTAGATCGATGCCGTAAGCGACAGGATCGCACAGAGTCCGATCCATGACGGGATAAAGATGCCTTGGGCTTTCAGCAGCATCATGTAACCGGCTAGAGCGCTCAGCAGGAGAAATAATGCAGCGATGAATCCAAGGTAGGGGCTAGGTCGAGAAGCGGCCACGCCAATCAATCCGATGGAAACCAAGAGAATGGGAACGGCATACGAACCGGCTAAGCCCAGACTAGCAAAGAAGGTATCTGGGTTTGGACCCGTCAGAGGATGGACCATCACCGTCACGGCGATCTGAAGCAGGGCCCATGCCACCAGCGGCGAGACCAGCAGGGTCGAAGCGACGATCGGCATTTTGGAGTTTCCTGTATTTGAGTCTCCTGATTCCTTGAGCAGATACCACGGAAGGATCACGAGGACAGGAAGCGCGAGCACCAGGGTCGATCCCCAAACCACCCCGGACCATGGAGTCAATTCTGTTTGCAGCAGTACAGCACCCAATACGATCGCACCGATGATCAGCCATGGGGCCGCCGTATGGATCGAGAGGCTCGAAAAAAGAGAGTCGAAGCGATCGATAGACGCAGTGGCCGAAGGCTCGTTTTGCCGATCGATCCGCCGGATCCAGAAGCAAAGAGCCAGACAGCCCAAGAGGAACACGATCGTGGTGATCCATCGAAGGGCTGAGGCGACAGCGACACCCGACTCGGCCAGAGTCGCACAGGGGTACCAAAGTGAAATAGCGATTGCGAAAAACAGGTCCCATCGGGTAGTGCCTGAGGAGTCGTCGGTCTTTGTGAAGCGTGAGCCAAGGGTCCAGGTGGCCAAGAGCCCCAGGGTCCAGATCGCGAAGATCGGCGGCAAACCCCAGACTCGGTACTTGCTGCTGTCGCGTCCCCAAGAGGCTGCCGCATGGGGCAGGCCAGGGACCTCCAGAGCTTGCAGTTCTGGCACCATTCGCTCGCCTGTCACTCCGGCTTGGACGAACGAAACCGATTCCGTTTTTGAGACGAAATCTCGGGGTAGAACCTCTTGAGAAACGCCTGGCATCGCGCCGTAGACCATAACCCCAAGAGTCAACACAGCACCGGTGCTGATTGCAATTCTCGCGACGCTCGAGTCATGCAGCCGCTTGATCGGTCCGGCGATCGCCAATGCGAACGCTCCAGCGTTTCGTCGCAGCAGTCCTTCGAGCAGCACAGCACTGAGGCCAAAGACAAAGAGGGTCAGCGCCGCGTACTGCAGAAACATCGGATGAGCGTAACCGAGCAAACGATTGGAGGGTTCGTTTGGCCACCAAGTCGAGGTGACCGATGCATGGATCACTCCCGCAAAGGCGCTGGCCAACCCGACGATTTGAGCGATTTTCCAGAAGGTACCATCGCATCGGAACCAAGCCAGAACAAACCACAGCAAGCTCGCCGACATCAACGGATTGAATCCGTCGGATCGGGATCGGGTTACCGCGATGAGTGTGAACACCAGAATGGAAAGCAACGAGGCGATCGATAGCGGCTGTATTTCGCTTGCCGCATTCCCGAGAGCGTGCTGAACCATCAGGACGACAAGCAATGCGATAGAAACACTCAAGGAGCATGCATAGATTCGGGTCGTTAAATCGAAGTCGGTCCAGCCGACGACGATCCACTGAAAGGCCGCTGAGGCCAAGAAAGCAATCGCTAGGGTCTCCAGCCAAGGAACGCGGCGCGCTCGACTCCATCCAAAAGCGAAGGTGGCATATACCAAATAGATCGCTGCCAAGCTTTCCGAATAGGCTTCCCTACCGAAGCCGAAGGCCGTCAGAAGAATCGTGCCAAATGTACCGCTGAGCATCGCCGAGCGAAGGAGTCCCAAGGAAAGGATCGGTTTGCCTAATCTGTTGAAGACTGCCGAAATCAACAGGCAGACCAGACTGTAGGCGACCCAGACGAATCCCGTCGTCGGCGTTGCTAAGGTTTCCAAGAGCTTTGGCACAGATCGGTTCATCCAGTCGATTTGTCCTTGGACACCGTACCAAGTCAGAACGAGCAATACACTTAGGACCACGCTGATTGGATAGACCAACTCAGCGCGTCGCAGACTCACGGCACTAACAGCAAGCAGAGCGAGCAGTCCACAACCCGTACCGATCATCAAGAGAGGGGCCGGCCAGGAGAACAGGATCGCAACACCGCTCAGGGCGATTGCCGAGGTTCCCACCAAGATCATCGGGATCAAGAGGCCAGAGGGTTTCTCCAAGCGTTTACCGACTTCCAAAGCAACAAACAAAGCTGGTGTAGCCAAGAGAGTCAGCAGCGGACTGAGCAAGCGAAACGCTTCCATCGGTTGGCCAGAACATTTCAGGAGTAAACCCAGAGCGAGTACGACCCCAAAGGTGTTCAATGCGAAGAAAACCAAGCTGGAACCATACCGACCCATGGCACCGGTGATCAGCGGTCTTTTTCCCAAGGCGACTAGGAACGCATAGACCGCGATGAGCCCTAGCCCCCAAGCGTAAAGCACCGGTGTCGATGCATCTTGATCCACCGTACGTCGAACCAGTAGGTTTGCCAATCCGAAAACGACGGGAGTGCAAGTGGTCAGAGCGATCGAGTTGGGAGTTAAAATCCTGGCGGCCAGGAACGCAAAGAAGCCGAGCATGGCCATCGAGAGAACCTCCCCGGCAACCGTTGGCCAATGCCACCCCATGCCCAGGGTAAACAGTGCGAATGCCAGAAAATTCAAGGGCATTTGCATCATAGCAATCACGAGTATCCCTCGACTCGTCGTCGGCAATTTCCAGCGATGCCAAGCATAGAGGCCCAGGGCGAACGTTGTCACATTGATCCCAGTAAAGAGCGAGAACTTAAGCCATATGCGTGTGGCGATCTGATCCCAGAAACTGATCACCAACGCCGTCGAGCAGCAAACGATCAACAACCCACCGATGATCTCACCCCAGCGGATGTTGCTCTCTTCCATGAAGGTACTGAGAAGTTCAGTCCATTTCTTACTGGGTTGTTTGGTATCTAACTTCGATTGGGGCTTGGGATCCTCATAGGTGCGATCCAACGCGTGGACGGTGCTTTCTTGGGCTTGGGGCGGCATTGGAACCGCAGTTCGGGTCGGGGGGACGATCGGAGGTCGAGGTTGATCTGGGGCGGCTGGCTTATCAAGCGGCCTCTCAAGCGGCCTCTGGGATACCTTTTCGGGCGCCTTTTCGGGCGATATCTCAGATGGTTTCGCTGCTGGTTTCACAGGTGGTTTTGCAAGCAGCTCGAGAACTTCGATTCCACGTTGCATCGTTGCCGGGTCGATGAGCTCGCGTTTCATGGCTGCCAGGAGCGCCTGCTTGCAGATCCGGTTGGCTTGCTCAAGGTTCGGGGGCATGGAGGTCCAGCCGCAATGCCGGCACGCTTTGTCATCGGGGTAAATCATCGCCTTGCATTTTTCGCAAGGTTTTTTCGAGGACTGCGAAAAGGGGTAGGCGATAACCACCCAGATCAAGTGTCCGACGAACGCCCAAAGGACAAACCCAATCAACGAAATGATGATCCAACCCATGAGGAATACTCCCGCACCGACGAAATGGCCAAAACCGGGGAATGACTCCCTGGTAGGCTAGATGCCTTCTTCATCCAACGATGACGCGAAAAATATTGAAAAGTCCAGGGCCAAGTCCAATTTTAAAGTTCGCGATAGGTGAACAAATTGCGAACCTTGAAGATTAAGCTTGTGAGAGTCAGGCATTGGATGCCTAGAAAACAGACAAAGAGGATCCGGAAAGAGGCTCTTTCGAATGAGGGGTCCTCGATCAGCCCGGTCAGGACTAAGAAGGCCAGGATGCAAGCGGTGGTCATGAGGATGACAAACCGTGTTCGGTAGAACAAGGCGCTTGCGGTGATCATCAAAGGATAGGCGACAAGCAGCAGACTTCGTGGTGGTCCGGCAGTGGCGATGAGCCAAGAAACGCAGAACAAATCGATCAGTCCCCAGAGGATTGCTGGCACGGTGGTATCTTTGCTTTGCAGGATCCAGCGTTGGAGCGGGAAGCAAATAAGGAGCCAGGTCAAGAGCACCGTGAGTTGAGTCGGTAGGTGGGCCAGAGAGTAACCCAAAAGGTGGGACATCAGCACGACGAGGATCACGACGCAAATAGCAACGGCGTGAGAAACAAGTCCGGGTTCTTGTTTCCACCATCGAATCCAACGGATCCAAGGTGATTTCGTCGGAGAGGACACCGCGCTGCCGTTGATCCAACGCTCAAGATCTTGCCCGAACTCTGCAGCGGTCGCATAGCGTTCGCTTGGAATTTTCTCCATGGCCCTCAAGCAGATCGTGTCGAGTTCGCGGTCGACTTGCCGATTGAGCCGCGATGGACGAACCGGCTGGCGGTCTTTGAGTTGGAGCATGATGTCGAAGTTTGTTGGTCCGACGAACGGTGGGCGGCCGACGAGCAAGCAGTAGAAAACGGCGCCGAGGGAGTAGATATCCGAGAGGCGCAAATCATGATCGTGATGGTATTGGATCTGCTCGGGGGCCATGTAGGAAGGTGTCCCTAGCATGGCACCGGTTTGGGTTAAATCCGATTCGGCATGCGTCGATTTCGCCAATCCGAAATCGATCAAAATTGGAGAGCCGTGCAGATCGATAAGAATATTGCTAGGCTTGATATCGCGATGCGCGACGCCTTGGCCATGTGCGTATTGAAGTGCCTGAGTCAATTGATAAACGAGTTGTACCTTGGCTGCAATCGATAGCGTTGGAGAGCGAGCGAGCTCAAGCAATGGGCAACCTTCGACGAAGGCCATGGTGTAATAGATCAAATTGTTTCGTTCGCCGATTTCGTAGATCGGAACGATTCCTGGATGGACCAACTGAGCTGCAATCTGAGCCTCGCGACGGAATCTAGCAATTTCGTTCCCATTGGCGAATTCGCCGGACCGAATGGTTTTCAATGCGACGATTCGATTGAGTTCTTTGTGTCTAGCGCGGTAGACAATCCCCATCCCTCCTCGGTCGACTTCGTCGAGGATTTCATAAGCTTCCCAGTCGGAAAGGAATCGTGTCGAATCTGAACTCTTCGAGCAGCTCATTTGGCGATGCAGCTCCCAGCATTCGGTGATCTCTTCGGCCCAACGGGGATTTTCTGAGATCAGCCTATGGATTTGGAGCGTCGCATGCTCGTCGACTTGGATCTCCAGAACCTTGGTGAGAATCTCTTCGAGTTCCATGATCTAAGCGGATTTCGACCGCAGGACCTTCATTCCACGATAGAGCAAGCTTGCGACGGCATCGGGTGATTTGTCCATCAGTATTGCGATTTCCTCTAGGGGCTTGTCCTGCCAGTAACGCATCACGATCGCGCGGCGTTGCTCTTCGCTGAGCGACTCGATCAGCTCAGCGACTTTTTGATTCTCTTCGACTTGTCGGAGACCGTAAGAGGGACTCGCGTGGCTATCGTCGATCGCTAAGCCCATTCGCGAAGGGGAGGATGCGTCGAGTGGTCGTTCGAGCGCGATGTCTCTGCGGTCAGTGCGATAACGTCGCATCCAACCGAGGACAACATTCCTGAGGATCGATTTGAGCCAACCGGCTTTGGCCCCGTCGGAGTTCCCGCGATATTGCGATTGGGACTCGATCGCTTGGAGCATGGTTTGTTGAACCAGATCCGATGCGTCAACTTTCTTTCTCAGGTCCGAATAGAGCATCTCTTCGGCAAGTGCCCGAAGCAGTGGTCGGAAGCGTTGAAGATCGTCCTGGGGTTCCATACTCGACGACTTGGGCTTTGTAAGGGCATTTGGGTAGGAATTCCGAACCGGAAGTTAGTATAACCTCAGGACATGCTACTCGAAACAACCTATTTCTCATGCCTTAGCGGGTCTAGCCACGAGCCAAAGGGTCGGATTGGCATCAAGTCGGATAATCGGGCTGGCCGATAGGGACTCCAACGTTGAAAGAATCGAGAAAAAAGAAGCATTTCGAATGTCAAAAATCTATTCCCCTGGTCCGACCTCCAACAGCGTTCGCAGCTCCGATGGCCGGGTCCTGACGGCACCGGCAGACTGGTCACTTTTACCTCCTGGCGACGCGGCTTTGACACGTCGGGTCAAGGCCGATGGCGATCATTGGGTCGTCCAGGAAATCAAGGGGCGAAAGGCATTTTCCAAGGGGGTTTGGGCACCGGCATCGACGATCGAGCGAATCCAAAGGGATCTTGAGCAGGAGCGTTCGACGGAGAGCTTCGCCAAGCGCAAGGAAGCCGACGCGAGACGTCGCGAGAAGACCCAGGTAGCTTATGTCGAGGATTTCACGCAAGCTGTTTTTGACTTCCTTGCCTTTGCTCCATGCCATGAACCGATCGCCAAGCGACTTGCGCAATGGGTCGCCGACCATGCGACACCCGTAGGAAGTGGAACGGTGGCCCGCACCAAGCGGATTCCGGTCGAGCAGCGAGCCGAGGCGGCTGTGATTGCTTGGATGCGTCATCAAACAACTGGATACGATTCGATGGTCATCCCTCGGGTCAAGGGGAAGCGTCGCGAGGTGCGGAGGATGCTTGCGCAGCGTTCAAAAGAGCTACTTGCTCGCTACCGCAAGGGGGAGATCATTGATGCGAATTGCCCGTTGGCCCTCGCCTTAGCGAAACCGAGATCATAGAGTCGTAAAGAAGTAAACGCAAAGACGCAAAGGCGCAAAGACGCAGGGGAAGAAGAACGCAGAGGCACGAGGGTAGTGGATCTCCCGCAGAGATCCGGCTGTTTGGCTGCCGGTAGTGGATCTCCCGTAGAGATCCGGCTGTTCGGCTGCTTGGTAGTGGATCTCCCGCAGAGATCCGGCTGCTCGGCTGCTGGTAGTGGATCTCCCGTAGAGGTCCGGCTGTTCG
>Ga0082207_1000489_pt1 | contig 22530 bp, 16 predicted proteins | sample LakMenEpi10Aug09_FD_71540 | JGI IMG/M metagenome (GOLD analysis project Ga0082207, IMG submission 71540)
AATAAACGCTGATAAGCAGCCAAGAAGAGCAAGCTGGAAAAGAACCACTGATCGAGCCTTGGCATCAGCGTTCATGAGCGTCTATCAGCGGTCAAAAGACAGGACCGCTGATGAACACTAATAAACGCTGATAAGCAGCCAAGAAGAGCAAGCTGGAAAAGAACCACTGATCGAGCCTTGGCATCAGCGTTCATGAGCGTCTATCAGCGGTCAAAAAAAGAGCCCTGCAATCAGCGTTCATCAGTGTCCATCAGCGGTTCAAAAAAAGAGCCCTGGCATCAGCGTTTATCAGTGTCCATCAGCGGTTGAAAAGCTATCGTTCATGCTCCAGGGAGATCAACTCCGATAAGATGAATCTTTTGTAGTCTAGTTTGCCCATCGGCCCGAAGTTGATCAAGTAGCCAATAGGACTCCTCGAAATACGCATATAGTTCAATACCTGCCCTTCATGCTCCGCCAATAGCTTAGACAGCGCCTTGAGTTCAACAACAATTCCCGGATGAACTACGAGGTCGGGAATGTACCTTTTATGCAACTCGTTGTTCTTGTAAAAAACACGTAATTCCTGTTTTGATACAAAAGGGATTTTCTGCAATTGAAGTTCTATTTCAAGACTTTGCTGATAGATCTCTTCGGCTAGCCCGCCACCCAGTACATTGTGAACCTCAAAAGCAGCACCCATTAGTTGGTAACCTTCTTTGGCAAAAGGTTTGTCGCTTTGCGTCATGATACCTCCCTGCATAATTAATTGTCGAATCGGAAAAAATCAGCTCAGAAACCAAAAAGATGATTTTAGGATTTTTTTCAAAAAACACCTTTTTTTGGTTCAAAGAATTTTCGCGGGATATCAGAAAACCCCGGGCAAGCCGTTCATATCACGGTGCTTCTTGCGAACCGGACCGCTGATGAACACTAATAAACGCTGATAAGCAGCCAAGAAGAGCAAGCTGAAAAAAACCACTGATCGAGCCCGGGCATCAGCGTTCATCAGTGTCCATCAGCGGTTCAAAGACTGGACCGCTGATGAACACTAATAAACGCTGATAAGCAGCCAAGAAAAGCAAGCTGGGAAAAACCGTTGATCGAGCCCTGGAATCAGCGTTCATGAGTGTCTATCAGCGGTCAAAAAAAGAGCCCTGGCATCAGCGTTCATCAGTGTCTATCAGCGGTTCAAAAAAAGAGCCCGGGCATCAGCGTTCATCAGTGTCCATCAGCGGTCAAAAAAAGAGCCCTGCAATCAGCGGTTATCAGCGGTTGAAAAAACCTGGGTGTTGTGGTTAAGACTGCGAAAGGCAATGGCGGTTGGCCATCGATATGCCGCTGACGATCGCACCTACGATCCCCACGAACCCCTGATCGGTCCCACACAAAAACAGATTCTTCAAATGCGTGGTTCCATCAAGCTTTTTTTCGGGAGCTCCATAGACCGCACCGTTGTCATGCGAGGTGAATCGCCGGATTGTCTTGGGCGTAAAGACATCCGTTTCGACCACATGCCGACGAAAATCGGGGATGAACCGCACACAAGACGCCACAGCCGCATCGTACCAATGGTACTTTTGACGCTGGTACTGAGCCTCGTCTAAAGAGGCCCACCGATCCGGATCGGCGATCGTTGTCAGACGGATAAAGCCCGCATCCAAGAGCCCTTCATCGGGGCTATACTCATAGTTGTTCGGTGAGCAGATCACACCCGTACGAACGTCACATAAGCTCCCACGGCATCGCTCCCAGTGGAATTTTTCACTGTCGTTGTAAAACACAATCGTTTTGTCGAAACCCACCGCTGTCGGTTGGCAGTCCAGAACCGAGATCGACTCGACGAAGGACATCTGACCGGCTTGATTGACCCTCTCTTCGGACAGATGATCGCACAGTCGCAGCGTCTCGATCATCCCGGCACTTGAAAGCACCCGCTTGGCGGTCAGCACCGTTCCATTCTCAAGCTCTACACCCGTCACATGTTGATTTTCAACATGGATTTTGGAAACACCGCTTCGAAGTTTCAATTGGCCACCGAGTTCGCGGAAACGGCGCACAAGATTTTTAAGGATCAGCCGAACCCCTTTGTAAGGTCGAGCAAAACCCTCCAGAAAGATACTTCGAAACATAATGCAAAACTGACCCCAGTCCATGTCATGCTCTTTTGCATTGCCGTACCACATCAAAGGGCATAGGATCATCTCGATGAGCAACGGGTCTGAGAAAATTTCCTCGAGGATCTTTCGCGTCGAGCAATCAAAGTCCTCTTGTTTCAGATCATCGTAATCGGCAAGAGTAGCTAAGAGCTTGGCAAAGGCATCTTTTTGATGCGGAAACTTATCCGCAATTTGGCTCTGAAAAAACTCGATGTTGTTGTCGAAACAAAGTTCGACTCCAGGGAATGCGATACTAGAACCTCGCTGCTCGGCCAACTTGAAGTCATCCCACCGAAATCGAAGCTGCTTAAGGAGTCTTGCAAAAGGCCCCTTCTTCGCACCACGCTCCGTAAAGTTTGTCATCGCATGCAGGCCGACATCGTAATCGCGACCGTTGAGTCGATAGAACGAATTGAGTCCACCGATCGTCCAGTGCTTTTCCAAAATGCATACGCGATGGTCGTACATTGCAAGCCGGATGCCGGCGGCAAGACCACTCATGCCGGCACCTATGATGATCGTATCAAAGTCCGTAATCGAGCTATCAGGTGCTGATGGAGAAGTCATAGAGTTATTGGGGTTCGAGGACGATTCCATCGAACCAAGCGGTTCCTTCCGAACCGAACATTCCGACCGAAACAATGGCCTCGCGAGCCTCGACGGGGACGCTGAAAACCCGTTCCTCAAGCTTCCAATTTCGGGTTCCTTTGAACCCCCCGACATAGTTGTATCCTATTCGATTACGGTTGCTATCAAACCATTGGATCGCCACCGAGGGTGATTTTTCTTTGTCTCGACCTACCTTTACTCCATCGAGCTTGATCCAAGCCCCAAGCTTGATCTTTCTAACCGAGCGGCCATCGATGGGCATGCCTTGCAAGAGCATGCTTGGCAATTGTGGGTCTGTTCCCTGAAATTCAAGAACGTGAGTCCCCTCGGGAGCTTGGCCATCTTCGATCTGTCGGCAGCCGAATTGATAGTACCAACCAGGAATATGAAACTCGCGAATCAAAGGTTCTTCGAAACCTGTGTTGGCCAATGCCGGGTGCTTCGGATCGGGCTGAACCTTTCGAGTCTTTTCCGCATCGCCAGTCATCGGGACAAAGAGCGTTGGCATAAGAGCCTCCTTCTCAAGCTTGCCCCCTTTTTTTCTCATCAAATACAGCATTTGCTGATAGCGTTCCCCGACCGGGATCACCATCAAACCGTCTTCCTTGAGTTGTTCGACTAGCGGTTTGGGAACGTCGGCAGGCGAGCAGGTCACAATGATCTTGTCAAAGGGGGCTTCTTCGGGCCAACCCTTGAAACCATCTCCGATTCGACAATGCACGTTTTTGTAGCCGAGGTTCTCAAGGAGTTCGATCGTTCGCTGACCTAGATCTTCGACGATCTCGATCGTGTAGACATCTTTGACCAAGGGGCTCAAGATGGCCGCTTGGTAACCGCTACCGGTACCGATCTCCAATACCTTGTCTGTGGCTTTGGGCTGGAGAGCTTCGGTCATCAGCGAGACGATGAACGGACTGCTGATAGTCTGCGATTCACCGATCGGTATTGCGATATCCAGATAGGCTTGGCCAACGTACTGCGGTGGTACAAACTCGTGCCGAAGTGTTTTGGCGACGGAGTCCAAGACGCGAGGATCCTTAACCCCGCCAGGAATAAGCACGTTGCGGATCAATCGTTCTCGCTCGAGGGCATAAGGATCCTTGGCACCACCTTGCTGTGCCAAAGCACTGCTGGCAAGTAACGAAATGAGCAATCCGAAGGCTGCAACAAATCGATTGACTTTTCTACCGATCATTGCAGACCTCCGATAAGGGTACTCGTTTCGAGACTCGACCATTAATCCATGCTGACGCGTTCGACATAATCGCCCGTACGCGTATCGATCTTGATCACATTACCTTCCTTGATGAATCCAGGAACCTGGAACTCACCGCCGGTCTCGGTTTTCGCGGGCTTGGTCACACTCGTTGCCGTATCGCCTCGAACACCCGGTTCGGTCTCGATGACTTTCAAGGTGACGTGGGACGGAGGGGTCAAGGTGATCGGGTTGCCATTGTAGAGTACCATGGCAACGGGCATCCCCTCCTTGAGGTATTTCCAGTTCTCGTCGACTTGTTCCGAAGTCAGTTCGTACTGCTCATAACTCTTGTTGTCCATAAAGACAAACGTCCCGGCTTGGTTGTAGAGGAACTGCGTTTCGAGTTCTTCGACGTCGGCAACTTCCAGTTCGTCACCACCTTTGAGGGTTCGATCCAGTACGGTGTTTCGGATAAGGTTTTTGAGTTTGCACTTGTAGAGCGCATTGCCCTTTCCGGGTTTGACAAAGTTGACTTCGGTCAGCAGATAGGGTTCTCCGTCGATTTGGACTTTCAAGCCTTTTCGCAGGTCGCTGGTTTTGTAGGTGGCCACAGTTTTTCCGTTTTCTAATCGCTGGGGACAGGAGGACAAATAAGACTCGGCATTTTAAGGACTCTTTTTTAAGTTGTCTTGCCCCCAAAATCGACAAATCATAGGTTTTCGTGGGGCAAAATACAGGAAAAACTTCAACTCGTTGCGTCCTTGGCATCGAAAGCGGTTAGGATATCAATAGGCGTTATCCATGGGCCCGGCCAGATTCCTCGAAGATTAGGACCGACGATTAGGCATGAGTTTGGATCGCGTTGTGCAACCACTGGTCGCTTGCCTGGGCAATCCAGTGGGAGGTAATCCGACGCAGTTTGTCATGACCAGACTGGTTCGGGAAGCAGAACTCGATTGGCGTTTCTTCACCTCTGAGGTTCCCCTAGAACTCTTTGAAACAGCCTTTCGAGGGATCCAAGCCCTGGGGATGTCCGGGGCAGCCATCCTCCCTCCGTTTCAAAAAAATATTGAAAGTTTTCTTGGCAGCCTCTCTGCAAACGCCAAGGCGCTCGGAGTCGTCGAGGTTGTCAAATGGGAGTCCGATCAGTGGATCGGCGATGAAACGCTCAGCCAAGCCATTCTCCGATCGGTGGTTCACAAAGTTTCATCGATGGTCACCTTGCAAGGTATGGATTCCGAGCAAGCTTTCAGCCCACAGTCGATCGGGGTTGTCGGTCGTCCCGAGTTGGTTCAGGCCCTGCGAGCATCCCTTAGTCAGATTCCTGGCGACTACGCGGTCATGGAATTTCAGCCCGGTGAAACCCCACCGGACGAGCGTCCGCTAAAAGCGTTGATCATCGAGCAGTTTGATGCGATCATGAAAATGGGCAACCAAGCCCGAGTTCGGTTGTTCAAAGACACCCATTGGGCTCAGAGTCCAATGGCCGTTCTTGTCCCACCAGCGACCGGTTGGATTGAGGCAAGCAAAGAGCGATCGCTATGGATCGAAGAGTTTGAGTCTCGCAATATCGATCGGATCGATGAACTGGATGTCCTTACTCATCAGTTCGCAATCAATTTTGAATTTTGGACAGGCTACGAAGCTTCAATGGACTCGATTCGCGAATCGCTAGAAGAGTATTTGCAATGGTAACCCGACGTGAATTTCTGACCCAGTCTGCAAACGGATTCGGTGCCGTCGCCCTGAGTGCGATGATGGCCCAGGGTTCGGACAAGTATCATTTTCCGCCCAAGGCTAAAAGTGTCATCTTTTTGTACATGGACGGTGGCCCGTCGCAGGTCGATACGTTTGATCCGAAACCATTGCTCAACCAAAATCACGGTCGCAATCCTGCCGAGTTGTTCGAAGTCGCACCGACGCAGTTCAACAACAACGGAACGATCATGGCAAGTCCATGGACGTTCGAGAAGTATGGTCAAAGCGGTCTGGAAATCAGCAGCCTATTCCCGAACATCGCCAGACATGCCGATAAGCTTGCGGTGATTCGATCGATGACATCGAAGTTTCCGGAACATACTTCAGCAAACTATTTCCTGCACACCGGACACGGCTTGCAAGGTCGTCCGAGCATGGGGGCTTGGGTCACCTACGGCCTGGGTTCCGAATGCGAGGATTTGCCAGGTTACATCGTCCTCAACGGAGGCCTGATCCCGCCCGGCGGCCTGGATTGTTTTGGAAGCGGTTTTTTGCCGGCAACTTACCAAGGTTCCGTGCTGCGCCCAAGCGGTAATTCTTTAGCGAATGTTCGCCCACTTGAACCTACCCAGGAATTGCAGAAGCACAAACTAGAGCTTTTGCGCCAGCTCGATCGACAAACGCTCGAACGATTCGGCCACAACGATGCGATCGAATCGGCGATTGCCAACTACGAATTGGCTTTTAAGATGCAGACGGCGGTTCCACAGCTTTGCGACCTGTCGATGGAAACCGCGCAGACCCAATCGATGTATGGTATCGATCATGAGTTTGGTCCCATGAAGATCTTTGCCCGCGAATGCCTCATGGCCCGCAGGCTCGTCGAGCGCGGAGTGCGTTTTATCCAGTTGACTTGTCCAAGCGTCGGACATGACCGATGGGACCAGCACGCAAACTTGAAAGCCGGCCACGAGCAAAATGCCAAAGCCGTGGATCAACCGATCGCCGCCCTTCTGGAAGATCTCAAACAACGCGGTCTCCTCGATACGACCTTGATTATTTGGGCCGGCGAATTTGGTCGCACACCGTTTGCCCAAGGGGCTGATGGACGCGATCACAATCCGTTTGGATTTTCCATTTGGATGGCCGGCGGGGGAGTCAAAGGTGGAACGGTTTACGGAGCCACCGACGAGTTTGGGTACAAGGCTGTCGAGAAGAAAGTCGAAATGCATGACCTTCATGCAACCATGCTCTACTGCCTGGGCCTGGACCATACCCGATCCACATTCCGATTCAGTGGTCGCGACATGCGACTTACCGATGTGCACGGCAAAGTCCTTTTCGATATTTTGGCCTAAGAACATCCAACCGATTTACACAATGAAAAGATCAATCTACATCAGCGCGCTGATCGCGTTTTGGATTCTTGCTATCACGCTTACTGGGAATACTTCCTGGGCCTTCGACAATAGGCCCAACATCATCGTCGTCTTCGCAGACGATCTTGGATACGGCGATCTGAGTTGTTATGGACAGAAGCGTTACAGCACACCGAATATCGATTCGATCGCAACCAACGGAGTTCGCTTTACCGACTTCCACTCCTCGCAACCGGTTTGCTCAGCTTCCCGAGCAAGCCTGCTTACCGGTTGCTATGCCAATCGCATCGGAATCCATGGAGCACTTGGGCCTGCCGCTAAAAACGGTATCCACGATGACGAAGTCCTGCTCTCCGAGATGCTCAAATCCCAAGGCTACAAGACCTGCGCCGTAGGCAAATGGCACTTGGGACATCACCAGAAATTTCTTCCGCTCCAACATGGCTTTGATCGTTATCTCGGGCTTCCCTATTCCAACGATATGTGGCCGCATGGCCCGGTTGTCAAACCTGGCACCTTTCCTGAACTGCCACTGATTCGCGACAACGAAATCATCGATAGCGATGTCGATGCCCAAGACCAATCGAAATTGACCAAACAGTACAGCGACTTTGCAATCGAGTTTCTCGAAAACTCCAAAGACGATCCGTTCTTTCTTTACTTTGCACACTCATTTCCACACGTACCGCTGTATGCTGGCGAAGAATTCAAAGGCAAATCGAAAGCTGGAATCTATGGGGATGTGATCGAGGAATTCGATGCGGTTGTCGGACGAATATTGAACTTCCTGAAGCAAAACAATCTAGAGCGAAATACGCTTGTGATCTTCTCTAGCGACAACGGACCATGGCTTACCTACGGAGATCATGCCGGAACCGCCGGCCCTTTGAGAGAAGGCAAGGGAACCGTCTACGAGGGAGGCACGCGGGTCCCGATGCTTGCCCAATGGCCCGGACAAATCCCAGCCGGGAGCGTCCAAGACGCTACGGCCATGACGATTGACGTTCTGCCAACCATCGCACGCATCATCAATGCACCCTTGCCCTCGCATGCCATCGATGGCTTGGATATCTTCGATCTAATGTGCTCAAAACCCGGTGCCAAATGTCCCCATGAAGTTTTCTATCATTACTTTCGACAAGGCGAACTCCAAGCGATCCGAAGTGGACCTTGGAAGTTGATGCTTCCGCACAATGTCAACTGCATTGTGCCTGATCAACTCGGTGGCCAGGGCAAACCCGGTAAATCGCAGATGCGCAAGATCACCGAGCCAGAACTCTACCACCTCGGAAACGATCTCGGGGAAACGACCAACCTAGCAAGCCAGAAACCAGAGGTTCTCAAGAGTCTACTGGAATTGGCTGACCAAGGCCGTAAGGAACTCGGTGACTCACTGACCAAAACCCAAGGCTCAGGGGTTCGTCCCTGCGGCACGATCAAGTAGCACATCAAGTAGCACACCGAAAGACTCTATCGATGATCAAACTCGGTTGGTTGGGTGCCAAAGAGGGTTGGTACTTTCGGGATCTGCAACGGGCCGCAACACTTAACCATTGGCCAAAACCGATCGAGATCCAGCCCCTTGGCTTCGGCGATCTGCAAGTCGCTTATCTAGGTGGTGCATCAAGTTCGTTTTTAGATCGACCTTGCGAACTTCACAAGTCGCAGCCGCAACCGGACCAGTGCGATGCACTGATCGTCCGAACGATGCCTCTAGGTTCGCTCGAGCAAACGGTCTTTCGCATGAACGCACTGCATGTAGCTCAATCCAATGGCATGCGAGTGGTCAACCCACCAAGGTCCTTGGAGATCGCTATCGATAAATGGCTCACCCTCGAAACAGTCCGCCAGAGTGGACTTGCGATCCCAAATACAATCTGTTGCCAGACTCGCGATCAGGCCATGCAAGCTTGGGAAGTCCTTGGTCGACGCTGCGTGGTCAAACCGATCTTTGGAGGAGAAGGACGCGGGATCATACTCGTTACCGATAGCGACATGGCTTGGAGAGTTTTTTCGACCCTCGAACAACTACGAGCCGTGATCTATTGCCAAGAGTTCTTGGAAGGCCCGGGATATGACTTGCGGCTATTGGTCATTGGAGACGCGCTTTTCTGTGTGCAAAGAAGTGGAAATGGAGACTGGCGCACGAACGTCGCCAGAGGCGGATCGGCCAAAGCCTTCGAACCTACCTTCGAGCAAATGCAGATCGCCTTCAAGGCAACGCGTGCCGTCGGGGCTTGGATGGCCGGTGTCGATCTGCTCTCGGATGCCTCTGGCCGCGATGTGGTTTTGGAGGTCAACGCCGTTCCGGGCTGGAAAGCCACGGCCAAAGCATTGGAAGTCGATATCGCCAGAGTTTTGCTGGAAAAACTGCTTTTTTCGCCGGCTTAGTCGAATCATAAGTGGCCATAAGTCGTTTTTTAAGGGTACATTTGGCCACTTATAGATTATTATAAGTGGCCATAAGTCACTTTTGAGAGGTACATTTGGCCACTTATAGGTTTCCTGCATCGCTCATCAATAACTCAAATGACCCCACTCATCGGAAGACACCAAGAGCAAGAGACTCTCGGTAGAGCGTTTGAAAGCAACGAACCGGAACTTATTGCTCTCATCGGTAGACGCCGAGTCGGCAAGACGTTCTTGGTTCGATCGTTCTTCAAAGACTCCTTGCGGTTTGAAATGACCGGAATCCATGATGCACAGCGATCGCTGCAATTAAGAAACTTTTCCGATCAACTCGCTCGCGCCATGAAAACGGATCTACGGCCCGAACCACCAAAAGATTGGTACGAAGCCTTCCAGCAACTGATCCGGTTCCTAGAAACGAAAAACGGGAAAGGCCGCAAGGTTGTTTTCTTCGATGAACTACCTTGGTTAGCCTCCAGACGCTCGGGGTTTCTGTCCGCCTTAGAGCATTTTTGGAACTCCTGGGCAAGCCGTCAACCGAATGTGTTGGTGGTGATCTGCGGTTCGGCCGCATCATGGATGATTGATCACATCATCAACAACCGAGGAGGCTTGTATCAGCGAGTTACCCGTAAACTCAATCTCAAACCATTCTCTCTGGCGGAAGTCGCTGAATATCTCAAAAGCCGATCTGTCCGCTATGAGCCTCGTCAGATCGCCGAGCTTTATATGGCCTTAGGAGGTATCCCACATTATTTGCGCGAAGTTCGCTCGGGTTTGTCTGCAGCCCAAAATATCGAACAGATTTGCTTTAATCCTCAAGGTATTCTCGTTGACGAGTATTCACAACTCTACGGATCGCTTTTCGAGAATCCTGATAGGCACGTCGAGATTATTGAGACTCTGGCCCGACGCCTCGGTGGACTAACCCGAGGGAGTCTACTGGATGCCCTGGAGTACACCTCCGGAGGGCGCCTCACCAAAACGATCGAAGAATTGATGGTGTCGGGATTTATCGAGAGGGTTGAGCCATGGGGAAAAGAGTCTCGCGATGCGTCCTACCGACTGATCGACGAGTTCTCACTGTTTTACTTGAAATGGATGAAGCGTCGAAGTCGAAGTTCGAAAGCAACTTGGCTCGATAAGCGTGGTACACCGGCTTGGTATGCTTGGAGCGGTTTTGCCTTCGAAAATATTTGCCATCGACATATCGCTGAGATCAAAAGGGAGTTGGGTATCGCAAGTGTCGAGACCCAGCATGGTTGCTGGCAATATCGCCCTAAATCAACAACACAGCAAGGTGCCCAGATCGACCTTCTGATTGACCGGCGGGATGATGTGATCAATCTTTGTGAAATCAAATACGCAGACGATCAATTCGTGATCGATCAGAAGTACGCCAAGCAGCTACGTCAGAAAATTGACGTTTTTCGTCAGGTTACCAAAACGCGTAAAACAGTTCATCTGACAATGATTACCACTTTCGGCGTCAAACAAAACCAGTATTCGAGTGACCTTGTCGATAGCCAAGTCATCCTCAGTGGACTTGTCCGTTAAGCCGAGCTCTCAACCTCGCAGGACGACCCGAAGATCGCACACGTTGGTGTGGGTCGGGCCGGTTTCCAGCAAATTGCCTGTCGACTCAAAAAATCCATACGAATCACATCGTCGCAACGCTTCGTTGATCGCCTCGATATTGCCGCTGGATTGGCGTAACCAAGAAGTATCGATCCAAGCTCCTGCGGCCTGAGTCGATCCATCCTCGCCATCCGTACCACCGGAAACAAGCGCCATCGATTCGCCAGATTCTTGGAAAGAAGGTACAAAGTCGGTAAGCCTCGGGTCTCTCAGAATGGTGCTTGCAGCCGATAGCACCAAGTGCTGATTGCGTCCTCCTTGGCCTCGAATCGAAACATCAGGTAGTACCACCGTCGGCTCTCCCCCAGTGATCCAAGCGCTCCGGTGTTCCATACGCAGCAGATCGAGTGCTAAGTCCGCTCCCACATTTTGGGCTGTCCCCTCAGGCTTTGTCCTCGATTCGCTCTGCGTGCGGTAACCCAATCGCTCGGCTTGCCTTGCCGCCGCCTCTACTGCTGTGAAGTTATTGGCTAAAACAAAAAGATGCGCCGAAGTTCTAGCCGGCATGCTCATTACCAAACCCTGGGACTCATGCTCCAAAAGCTTAGAAACCACTTCAGGAAATTCCCCTGGAGCGTATCGTTCAAGTAGACTCGCAGCCAGCATCGGATCCGGTGGTGGCTCGAGCACCGTTGGGCCTGAACCGATCATCTCCAACGGATCCCCAAGCACGTCGGAGATTACAAGCGTCACGAGAACACCCGCCGAGCATCGACGAGCCAATCCTCCTCCTTTGACCCGACTGAGCGCTCTGCGCACGGTATTGAGCTCTTCGATACCCGCGCCACGACTCGAAAGTGCTCGGGTAATGGCAACCTTGGTCTGGAGCGAGAGCCAAGCATGCGGTGCACACAAAAGGGCCGAGCCTCCCCCGCTGAGCAAAAAGATCACTGCATCCTGCGGGCCTGCTTGTTCGACATACCTAAGGATTTCCTGCGTCCCTTCCAACACCATTGCGGTCGGTTCATTGACACCTTGCGGTCTAGCTTCGCAGATCCTAACGCCACGTACGCTCACTGACTTCCCATCGCGGTGTTCCGCTTGGGATAGTGATTCCGGGATCGATCCTTCAGGCACATTGATCCAACCGAGCGTCTCGATAGACTCTGGTTGGATCACACTCAGGAGCCCCTCGAGCATCCCACCCGCAGCCTTTCCCGCTCCGACGATGATCAGGCGTCTTGCACCCCTTAGATCGATCTGCTGATCCTGGATCTGAAGATGCTTGCCATTCCACCTCAGAGAATCTCGTAGTACTCGATCGGCACGCACTGCATCGACGCCCGCTTGCCATATCTGCAGTGCATCTTGTGTCAGTCGATCCACGAGTGTAGGCCTCGCTCAAAGGGACATTAGGTACTTGAGCAATTCGATGCGCTGGCGCTCGTCAAGCGTATCGAGTAGCCCTATGGGCATAAACGAGTTCTCGGAAACCTTGAACTCCTCGACATCCGATTTGTCGATTTGGATCGTTTCGGTCGCAGTTCGGATCGAGATGCTGCTGTCGCTTTCGGCTTGAGCCAACCCTGTGATAACCTGACCATCCTTGATCCGAATCACTCGCGCTTGATAGTCTTTACCGATAACGGCATTCGGATCGATGATGTTCTCGATCGCATACTCGATCCCTTTGGCTCCAGTCCCTTGGAGTTTCGGGGCGATCTCGATGTTCTGGTTCTCGGGCAAATGGCACGATGCGCACAGTTTCTGAAAATGCATCTTGCCCGCTCCCGCATCGAATGCCCAAAGTGGAGCACCTCGATAAGCATTGACCGTCTTGCGGATCTGATCCTTCATCGCCTCATTGCCATTGCGGACTTGACCCCATTCTTTGGCAATCCTCTCGTTGAGTTTTTCATCACTCAACAAAGTCATCTGACGGGCATAGTAAGCCGAAAGTACCGAGCGATCGATTTTTTTGCTTGCAAGCGCATCGAGCAAATCGTTGGCAAGCGATTTGCGACTCGTGAGTAAATCCATTGCCGCTGCGGTAGCATCGGGGGCGAAATTTCCTAATCGACCGATCACCGCATCGGCGATCTTCGGATCGTCGTAAGGACGCACGAGGGTCAAAGCCTTAGCCGCAAGTTTGGGTTCATCGAGCGTATCGAGCAGCAGTTGCAGATTCGCTGGTGAACGATCTCGTTGCAAGATATCCATCGCTTGCGATCGTGCCTTGATCGACTCACCCTTTGAGAGCCTCTTGCGAACTGCATCAAAGAGAACTTGATCCCCCATTTGGGCACCAACCGACTCGGCCAATCCTCGGATCGTCGGGTTGGTCGAAGCATAGAGCATCGGTGCGAGCTTTGCCCAAGCATCGTTGGGCTTCAAGTCGTTTTGGCCTCGGATCGCATACTCCAGGATCTCCAGATGATGACCAAGTGCTCTTTCATCCGCAGCCTTGGACAACTTGGATACAAGTGCCAAGCGTCCAGCATCGGAGGTCTTGGCTGCGTACCACAGGATGCTATCCCGGACAGTTTCCAAGGGTGTCGTGTCAGCGATCGCCATCGCTCTGGTCAGAGCCGATGGATTCCCCTTAGACCACAGTTTTCCAATCGACTGCCAAAGAATTACTGGCAAGTCTCGATCCTGCGAATTCTCCGGTTGATCGCAAAGTGTTGCGATAGCCACCCAACCTTGAGTTACCTCGGGATGCGTTTGACCCAGACGACCCGCAGCAAGGGCGATCTCGCGTCGAACCATCAGCGAGGTTTCTTTTTTTGCCAAGGATGGGAGCAAGTCTGGTTGACTCAAAAATCGAACTCCCCAACTACGAACGATTTCACTCGGATCGGCAAGGCTCGATGCGATGTCCTGTTCGCTTAGCACCCTGAGCGATGCTAAGGCCCATAGGGCGCAAAGGCGGATACGAACCGCTTGAGGTTCTATTGCTTGCTCAGAGCCTCCGAGTGTTCGAATTGAATCGACCAAGGCTTGTGGTACTGTTTTGCCCGCGTAGCGGCTCGCCAAAACCCCACGCGCTGCGCGTACATGCCAATCATCCGACATACGCAGCGCATCGACCAACTGCGCGTCGGAGGCCTTGGTCCAATCGCGTTGATTGGGCTTATAAGTCGCATCGTACTTCATGCGATAGATTCGACCGTTGCCACGATCCCATAACTCGACACCGGGGTTATGGCAGTGACGCGTGTCGACCCAATCGCTCATGTACAGTGCCCCATCGGGTCCGACGGCTAGATCCACGCCTACGAAAGCCGGATCGCTACAGAGCATCAGATCGTTTCCGGCATGGATCGTGTCGTATCCGCCTGCCTCGCGACGATTGATCTGATGGTTCAGTTGGTGGCCGTGTAGGTTATGCGTCACCAGATGGTTTCGGTACTCTTTGGGCCAGTTGTCCCCTAGGTAAATCGCCGTGCCGACATGCGAGTGGCCTCCATAGATTTCTCCAGTGCCCGGCTTGCCGGCTCCACCTTCGCCAGAATCGTACCTTGCAGAAGCCAATAAAAAATTCTGAAGATGCGGCGCGGTCGGAATCGGGACATTGGAAATAAACGGTGCATATCCTCCGTTGACTTGGTTCCAATAATGGCCTCCGTGCATCACATGGGTGGTTCCACCTTTGCCCCAAAAACTTCGGCAGTGGGTCATGAAAAACTGTCCGTGCTGGTCGTAGTCTAGCCCCCATGGATTGCTCGTCCCATGGGCGAAGACCTCGAATCGATGCTCGATCGGATCGTATCTCCATACACCCGCAGCTAGGTACACACGATCTTGTTCGGCTGCCCCTGGCTTACCCACCATCGAGCTATTGAAAACACCTTGGGTGCCGTAAAGCCAACCATCGGGCCCCCATACAAAACTATTGAGGGTTTCATGGGTGTCTCCAAATCCAAATCCATCCAGGAGGACTTGGGCTGGCCCATCTGGAGAGTCATCGCCATCGCGATCAGGGATAAACAAGAGTTCAGGGGCGGCACCTACCCATACTCCAGAGTGCCCGACGTCGATGCCGCTTGCTAGATTCAACCCTTCGCAGAAGACCTTGCGGTGCTCGAAGCGCCCATCGCCATCGTTATCTGCAAAAATGACGATCCGATCGAGTCCTTGGCCTTCAGGCCGCTTTTGAGGGTAGGAGTGACCTTCGAGCACCCATAGTCTGCCTTTAGGGTCAAATGCGAAAGCTATCGGTTGATGTACTTCTGGTTCTGCTGCAATCAAGTCCACTGAGAATCCTTCAGGCACATGCATCTGCTCGAGGGTCTTGTTCGCTACACTGGTTATATCCGATGGAGCGACTTTGTTAGGTACCAGGGAATGCAACACGGCATTGAAAGTCGAACGTGGGCCGGCATCCGAAGCAAGGCTCGTTGCGGGGGGAGCGTCATAGAATCGAAAATCATCGAAATTCAAGTGCCCCCAACCGCCAGGGTTCTCATCGACAATCCTCACGCTAATCGTGGCACCTTGGTACTCGCGCAAGTCGACAGCGATGCGACGCATCTGCTCTCGATTATCCCCCGATGCTTTAGCGATTATTTTCGTTTCGGCCCCAGAGGCATCGTGCAAGACGACCTCGGCGCGGGTCGAATTATCCTGACCTCCCCCAAATAAAAACCCTGCATAGGGATGGGTGACTTTGAAGGTCTCCGACTGGAGTGTTCCTGTTCCGGAGTCTTGGACAATCTCGTAACCGCCGATGAAGTACTCCCCTTGCTTGTTGCTGTTTTGACCTGGCCAGCGTTTGGAGATACCGTCCTGCTTGACCGGCTGCTTGTCAAACGCATTGCCAACGGCTTTCCATCCATCAAGTGTTCCGGATTCAAAACCTAGGTTGAGAGGTTTCGCGTCTGGGCCGACTGGCAGGATTCCTTCTTGCGGCCCCTCTGCCGACGGCGATTCCTCGGGCAGATCGAACTTGGCCAATCTTCCAGCGTCTTTCGGGCTGAGTGTTTCAAGGGTGATGTTGCGGAAGGCGATGCGAGTCTCGGGTCCAGAGTGCAATTGCAACGCAAGACTACCACTTAGATCTTTTTGATCGTTTTGTTGATCCCATAACTGCGAGAACAAACTGCCGTTGACGTAGACATCGATGCGTTCTCCGATCGCCACGATACGGTAGTCGTTCCACCGATTCTCCCGATACAACACAGGGTACTGATGCAACGGTGCATAGCGCTTCGATAAACGCTTGCCATCGGGCAAAATCTTGACTCGCTCGCCTCGCTCAACGAGCATCGCGCGACCATGCTCGTCGTAGATACGGCCCAACCAAGTGCTCCCCATGTCCAGATCGGCTTGGTAGCCCGAGACATGGTCGACGCTGTCGACCTGACAACGGATCTGGATCCCGGAGTTGGCAGCGGCAAGCCCCGAGAGTTGGAATTGAAGCTGGAGTTCAAAGTCCTTGAGCTCTCCGGCTCGCCAAACGAGCCAAGTGTTCTTGCCGAGGGTCTTTCCTTTGGGGATTTCCCCGACGATGGAATCTTGCTCGATCCGCCAATGGTTCCAATCCCCTTCCCATCCCTGGAAAGTCCCATCAAAGATTCTGCGAGGCTCCTGTGCATCGAGCTTGGCTATCGATGAGAATCCAACTTGCAAAACAGCAGCCAGGATTAGACAGCTGACGCGTGTTAACAAACAGGATCGGCGGGAGGACATAGCAACACCTGGATATCGAGCAGCGTAACGGATTACGGAAGAGGGCAAATCGACAACGCAGTGAACTCAACCTCGGAACCCGGGTCGTGGCCCTGGAGCATGATCGTGCCCGCCTCGGTTCGAAGTCCCTTGCGAGGATTGTCGTTAGGGGCACGCGTATCGGTCCAGGTAACGACCGGGATTCCTTCGACCCACGTTGCCATCGTCGCACCGTCGGCGATGATCGTGATGTGCACGGGTTTGCCTTCATCGCTCAACACAGCTTTGGCATTTTGACGACGGAAGATCGATCCCGAGCCGGCATCGACGGCTCGTCGGCGATCCTCTTTGAAACCGTGATGGATTTGGCATTCGTATCCATTCATGTCTTCGCCCGGAATGCATCGAAAGAAAATCCCAGAGTTGACGTTTTCGGTAAGCGTTAACGCAGTGGCTTGCAAACACAGATTCGCGTGGGGTTGCAAGAGCTCGATATGGCCTCGACCTCCTTTGAGTTTGATTGTGCCGTTGTCGGTGAACGTCGCTTCGATCGCACCGGCCGGCTCGTTCCAATCGCTCTTGTCAGCCTTGGGTAAGACGCTGTAACCGATGGGCCGCAGACGGATATTTCGGAAGCGGATGGCACCTTCGCGAAACTGAAGTCCGATCTTGCCAGCCACAAGGCCGGTAGTGTCCTTGTAGTCTGCAGCTTGCTGACCGTTGACCCAGACTTGGATGTGGTCTTGATCGACCAATGCGTGCAGCGAGTGCCACTGGTCAGACTCCGGAGCAGTGACTTGTTCGGAAACTTTCGATCTGCCGACGATCGAACCGGTTGGAAATGGGTTGTCCGTCGGAGCGATATTGATTTCATAGCAGTCCTTTGAAGGATCCTTGACGTCGTCGGAGGTTCTCAGGAATAGACCGCTATTGGTTTTTTCGTCGGCTTGGAATTCGAGCTCGATTTCATAATCGCTAAAGCGGACTTCGGTCTGCAGGAACCCTGGCTGGCCTTTCGTCACGACGATATGGTCGTTTTCTACTTTCCAATCAGCATCGCTGGTGGACTTCCAGCCTAGCAACGATTGGCCATCGAAGAGTCGAATCCAACCCAGATCGAGCTCTTCGGAAGGTAAACGAGCATCGAGCAACGCCTCGACATTGACCGAGTCATCCAAGGGTGCTTCGGCCGATTTGTCCGCAGGAGCTTTGGTCTCCGATTTGGGCTTGGCGGTTTCCTGCGCGGAAAGTCGATCGACACCGACCATATCGGTCGAAAGGATCAGGAGACTCAGAGTCACGAGCCCAAAGTGGGCCGATTGGATCAGGGTGCGAAAATCTCTAGCCATGCTTCGAACTTCGGTAGGGTTTCTGGAGGGACAGGATCAGACAACAGCCAACTGACAACTAGCTGGTTTCTAGCCAACAGGGCCACAGTGATATCCCAATCATACCCGAAATTCAAAGTTTTCTCAGCCTCTAGTGGCAGTTCCTGTCCGTTGAGGACGACCGATTGAAGAACGCGCGAACTATCGAGTCTTAGCCGAACCTTGGTTTGCAAGCAGAGGTTCGTCGGCTTTTGAAAGAACCGTTGAAGTCTCCAGAAGGCAGAATCCTCCTGGAACGGTGTCCATGCTCTGGCCAGTGAGATTCGGTGTGGGGAACGCATCGAAAACTAACCGCATTCTTGTTCTTGCTCGTAGAGACTACGGCTCGGATAGACTCCAGGTAAGTCTTCGGCGTAACATCGATCTAGCACCCCTCTCCACTCGTCGAAATTCTTGACCCGTGCGAACTGCTCGCGAACCTCAAGACCGCGAGGGTGAGAGGCCGAGTACTTGATACCGAATTTGCGCATCGGCACGCCGGCTCGATCAGGGCCATAGAGTTCCTCTGCAAGTCGAAAGTGTTCGAGCATAACGCGTCGTTGCTCGTGAACACTCGGAGGTGGAGGTAGGGGTTTGCCCTCGAAGATCGCTTGGGCTTGACCGAATATCCATGGGTTGCCGATACAGCCTCTTGCGACCGTCACGCCATCGACACCGGTTTCGAGCATCATGCGCAAGCAATCCTCGGCGCTGAAGAGATCACCACTACCGAGGATGATCTTATCCTTGCCAACATGCTGTTTGACTTCCTTGAGGAACGACCAACGGCTAGGTCCGATGTAGCGCTGTTGGACCGTTCGACCATGGACGGTGATGCCCGAGATGCCATAAGCAAACGCACCATCGAGGATTTGATAAAAGTTGTCTCGGCTCTCTTGGGTGTCATCGATTCCGCGTCGCATTTTAATCGTCACAGGAATTTCCGGCGGGACAATGTCGCGGGTGCGTCGAACGATTTCCAACGCGACCGGTGGCTGACTGAGGTGAAAACCACCTCGGCAGCGCCCAAGTACTTTTCGGACCGGGCAACCAAAGTTGATATCGATGACACTAAAGCCGGCTTCGACGAGTTTCTGAGCACCTAAAGAAAACTGTTCAGGCTCGGCACCCATGAGCTGGCCGGCCACCGGATGTTCTTCAGGAGTGTTGTAAAGAAAGTGCTGAGTCTTTTTGCGTTCTTTGAGGCTGATGAGAAACTGATCGAGCATGACTTCGCACAGCGAGTACGATGCACCCATGCGGCGTGCAATCAAACGCATGGCCCAGTCGCTATAACCACTCAGTGCAGCTTGGACGACCGGAAAGCCGATTTCGACTTTTCCGATACGAAGTGGGGCAATGCCTGGAATCATGGGTTGGGTGAATCTGTTTTGCGGAACTGACTTGCGAGGTTGTCGGCGGCTTCTTGGCCAAGACTCTTCCACTGACCGATCGTTTTTTGCCGTACAAGTTTTGCAGTGGGGTACCAAGGTGAATCGTCGCGATCGAGCAACCATCGCCAATCGGGAGTAAAGCCCAAGAGCACGATTGTAGGTCGAGCCAAAGCACCAGCAAGGTGAGCCATCGATGTATCGCTCGTGACGATCCAATCAAGTTGGTGCAAGATGGCCGCAGTGTCCATGAATGCCCCACTCGACCGGTCGATGTCCGAGGGAAGTGTATAGATCGGCTTGGATCCCGTCCACTGCTTGATTTGCTCGCTCCCGCGACCAAACTGCAGACTCACAAGCTGCACGTCATCGAGTTGGCTTAAAGGTTCAAGCGATGAGAGTGGGAACGACCGAAACATATCGGCTTGATGGTCTGGATTTCCTTGCCATACAAGACCGATGCGATGTTTTGCAGGCGGGAGGATTTCGTTGATTTTGCGTTTCCAGTAACCCACCAAGCTCTCGGGGATTTTGATGTAGGGAACTTGTCCTGGAATGTTGCTCAGATCGGTTTTGAGCACATCGGCAACATCGATCAGCGAGCAGTGATAGTCAAAGGACTCTTCGACTTTCCAGGAGTTGGGAATCAGCGATGAAATCCCCGGACAACCTTGAAGGATTGCTGTGAGTTGGCTTTGCGAGTGGACAATCGTTCGTGCACCGAGTTCTTGGAGGATCTTGGCGTATCGAACAAAGTGAAGGGTGTCTCCGAGGCCCTGCTCTGCGTACAGGAGGATCGTTTTGCCTTGAAGGTCTTGGCCTACCCATTTGGGCTGCGCGTAAGGGTGCTTAATCGCCTCGACGCAATTCCAGCGGTGGCGATACTCTTGCCAACCGGTTTCAAAGTTCCCTTGGAGCAGATTGATCACGCCCAGGTTGCGATGCAATTCTGCATCCTGGGGTTGGAGTCGCATCGCATCGGCATAGTACTTCAGAGCCAGATCGATCCGGCCCGTCCATGCATGGAGCGTCCCTCGATTGCGGTACGCGTTGAAGTAATCAGGCTTGATGTCGATCGCCTGTTGGAAGCGGTTGTCTGCTTCCTCGATACGACCGAGATAACGCAAGGAGTTACCGAGGTTGTTGAGTGCGATAGGAAACGATGGTTGCAGCCCAACGGCCTTCTCGTAGGCTTCGACGGCTTTGGCATAGTCTCGCTGGTCGTGCAAGGCAATGCCTAGGTAGCACCAAGCATTGGCATTGTTGGGTTCCTTCCGAAGGACTTCCTCGTAGGCTTGTTTTGCAACGGGAATGTTCCCTTGCTGATGGACACGCCAAGCGGCAACGAGTTTTTGATGGCTATCAGACATGCGTTTCGGTGGCCTGTGGTTCGAATCTCGCTTTTCGAGGGCGGTCAAAATAGGCGAGCAGGGCAGGCAGGAGGAACATATCGCAAAGCAGAGCGGAGATCAGAGTAACCAAGCCCAGTTCCGCAAAGATACGATGGTCTCGGGTATCTGAAGTGAGGACCGAACAGAAGCCCGCGATAAGGACAATCGTTGTCATGATGATGCCGGTTCCGACTTCTCGAAAGGATCTCTTGATAATCGACTCGACTGTGCCACCTCGCTTGGATTCCTCTAAGTACCTCGAGACAAAATGGATCGTATCGTCGACTGCGATTCCCAAGCAAATCGTAAAGCAACATACACTAACGACTTCCAGTGGGTGTTTAACCAAGACCATGTAAGTCGCGGAAGCCAACAGGGGAAGCAGGTTGGGGACAATTGCAATGAGCCCGAGTCTTAGAGATCGGAAAGCGATTGTTAGGATTAAGAAAACAATCAATGCGGCACCTCCCAGGCTGGCGCTTAGGTCATGGACGATGGAGTATAGGTTTCTCCACCGCCAGATCGCATCGCCTTGCATCTCCATAGATAGTCCTGGGTTCTCCGAGATGATGGATTGCAGATTTCTTTCGATTCGTTCGTAAGTCGGTTTGTAGGTCGCGGTACCCAAGTCCATGCATCGATAGGTAATCGTTGCCGTAGATTTTTCGACATTGAATAATCGCTGTCTCAAAGGCGGCGGAAGAAGTTCTGCCATGGACAGTTTGTCAACTGCAGTGCCTTGTCCAGGCAGTGCATCGAGCAATGTTACCAGCGAAAGCGGATGACCGATTAAGGTCTCCTTTTTAAGTGCGCTTTCAACCTGCTGGATTGCGGTTGCGACTTGTTCCTCGCTGAGTTTTTCAGGATCCCACTTTACATCAATCAAGCACACATCCAAGCCACGCATCTCTTTATCAAGAAGATTCATCGCGACTTGAGCATGACTACCGGATGGAATCGCACTGGATTTTCGATCATCTGGCCTGAGCGATGCGGCAACAATCGATAAAAGAGCCATCAGGACAATCGTGAAGTAGCTTACGACTTTTTTTCGATTCAGCACCCATTGAATCATCGGGTCAACAAAATCGATGATGTGCTTCATCGGATCGATCTCAGAACCTGCGATGAAGCGGTTGCTCCAGCGAGTTAGGCTCAGCAACGGGAGAACTAGCATCACAGAGACCCATGTTACAATCGACCCAAGAACACATGCCAAGCCAAACTCCCGGACGACTTGGTGGCTAGCCCACATCAGTGATCCCATGTCGATCGCAGTCGTGATCGATGCCAAGAAGCATGCTAGCCCAACCATCGATAGCGAGTATTTGCATGCCAGTTTGGGACTGCAGCCTTCCCTCATGCACTTGCGAATGTGAATCATCATATGAACACCATCGATGAACCCCACAAGGCTTAGTAGAACTGGGAGGATTACGAAACTAAATGGGTTGTCTTGCAGATCGAAATAGCGTAAGAAGCCAAGCGTCCAGAAGACACCTATCATAGGAACTAAGGCGACTGCGACCACTACGGCGAACCCCCGAAAAAGAATGGCCGCCATCAGGACAATCATGCTATAGGCAATGATTTGATAACGGATTTCATTGTTGCGGTTGTTCTTCATGAGCACCATTCGCAGCGGCACACTGCCGGTGACATGGAACTCCATCGGTACACTAGGATGCTCAGCGGCAACCTC
>Ga0082207_1000490_pt1 | contig 22526 bp, 19 predicted proteins | sample LakMenEpi10Aug09_FD_71540 | JGI IMG/M metagenome (GOLD analysis project Ga0082207, IMG submission 71540)
CCAGGCCGTGGGCCTGCAGCGCCGGCTGCAAACCGGCCACCCGCAAGGCCTCGGGGCCCATCGAAGCACCCCGCGCGCCGGCGCCGATGTCGGTGGGCGCACCGATCAGAACGGCTTGTGTCGTGGGCATGGCCTCAGGTCCTCCTGCCGAAGATGGCCGTTCCGACACGCACCAGCGTGGCGCCTTCGGCAATGGCGGCTTCCAGATCATCGCTCATGCCCATGCTCAGCACGGGCAGGTGCAGCCGGGGGTCGGCGGCCTGCAGTGCATCGCGCAGCTCGCGCAAGGCGCGGTGGGGCGCTCGCCTGGCGGCCTCGTCCGAAGCAGGCTCGGGAATGGACATCAGGCCTCGCAGGGACAGTCGCGGCAAGGCGTTGACGGCCTGCGCCAGCGGCAGCACAGCGGCCGGCGTCACCCCCGACTTGCTGACCTCGCCACTGATGTTGACCTGCAGACACACCTGCAGCGGCGGCAGGCCATCCGGGCGCTGATCCGACAGGCGCTGCGCGATCTTCAGGCGGTCCACGCTGTGCACCCAATCGAAATGCGCGGCCACTTCGCGCGTCTTGTTGCCCTGCAAGGGGCCGATCAGGTGCCACTCCAACGGCGCCGAGGAATCGGCTTGCCCGCGCGGGCTCACAGACGGATCCGGGTTCAGGTGCCGGCGCAGTTGCTGGATCTTGTCGATGCCTTCCTGCACATAGTTCTCGCCGAAGGCCCGCTGGCCGGCCCGCGCCGCCTGGGCCACGGCCTGCCAGGGCTGTGTCTTGCTCACGGCCAAGAGCTGCACCCCCATCGGAGGGCGGCCACAGGCCTCGCAGGCCCGCGAAATCCGCTCCTGGGTGTGTGCCAGGGCCTGGGGAATGCTTTCCATAATCAAACGAGCGTACCGCAGCGCGGCCCTTGATGCGAGGCATGCCCGAACCCACCATGCACATCACCGACCTACTGGCTGAAGCCGTGGAGCGGCATGCCTCGGATCTGCACGTGGCGGCCGGCTTGCCGCCCCTGCTGCGGGTGCATGGCAGCCTCGTGCGCGCGGGCGAATCGGACTTGGACGGCGATGGGGTGATGGCGCTGCTCAGGCCGCTCATGAACGCGCAGCAACTGCACACGCTTGCGCATCAGCGCGAAGTGGACTTCGCCCACGAGCAACCGGGGTTGGCGCGGTTTCGGGTGAACGCCTTCCACCAACGGCGCGGCCCGTCGGCCGCCATTCGGTTGGTACCGGCGCAGACCCCCACGCTCGACAGCCTGCAGGCCCCTTCAGAGCTGCGTGAGCTGGCCCTGCTGCAGCGCGGTCTGGTGCTGTTCACCGGTCCGACCGGTTCGGGCAAGAGTACCTCGATGGCGGCCCTGGTCGACCACCGCAACCGCCATGAGTATGGGCACATCCTGACCCTTGAAGACCCCATCGAGTTTGTGCACGAGAGCCAACGCAGCCTGGTCAACCAGCGCGAGGTGGGCACGCACACCCTGGGCTACGCGCAGGCCCTTCGCTCGGCATTGCGCGAAGACCCGGACGTGATCCTGGTGGGCGAACTGCGCGACCTGGACACCATTCGGTTGGCCCTGACCGCCGCCGAAACCGGCCACCTGGTGCTGGCCACCCTGCACGCCAGCAGCGCGCCCCAATCGGTGGACCGTCTGGTCGATGTGTTCCCGGCGGGCGAGAAGGACATGGTGCGGGTGATGCTGTCGGAGTCGCTGCAAGGCGTGGTGGCGCAAACCCTGTGCAAGACCACCGACGGCCAAGGGCGAGTGGCCGCACTGGAGATCATGCGGGGCACCCCTGCCATCCGTCACCTGATCCGCGAGCACAAGGTGGCGCAGATGGTTTCCGTGATGCAATCCGGGATGGATCAGGGCATGCAGACCCTGGACCAGCACTTGTCCCAGTTGGTGCGCAGCGGTCGGATTTCCGCAGACGAGGCGCGCCGGCATGCCCGTTTTCCGGAGACGATTCGATGAGCAGCATCGGCAGCAAGACATACGAAACCGCAAGCCCGCAGCGCGTGGCCTTCCTGGGCCTGGGCGTGATGGGTCTGCCCATGGCGGGCCACCTCGCGCGGGCCGGCCATCAGGTCACGGTCTACAACCGCACCGCGGCCAAGGCGCAAGCCTGGGCCACCGAATTCGGCGGTGCCGCCGCGGCCACCCCCGCACAAGCGGCCCAGGGGGCTGACATCGTCTACGCCTGCGTGGGCAACGACGAGGACCTGCGCGCGGTCACCATCGGCGCCGATGGGGCCTTCTCGGGCATGAAGCGGGGCGCCGTGTTCGTGGACCACACCACCGCCTCGGCCGAAGTGGCGCGCGAGTTGTATGCGCAGGCCCAGGCACAGGGCCTGCACTTCGTGGACGCCCCGGTGTCAGGCGGCCAGGCCGGCGCCGTCAACGGGCTGCTGACCGTGATGTGCGGGGGTGACGCGGCGGCCTTCGACGCCATCAAACCCGCCACCTTGGCGTTCTCACGCGCGGTGACGCGGGTGGGCGAAAGCGGGGCCGGTCAGCTGGCCAAGATGGTCAATCAGATCTGCATCGCCGGCCTGGTGCAAGGCCTGAGCGAGGGCATCGCCTTCGGCCAGAAGGCCGGGCTGGACATGAAGCTGGTGCTGGAGGTGATCGGCAAGGGCGCGGCGCAAAGCTGGCAGCTCGACAACCGCGGCCCGTCCATGGTCGAAGACCGATTCAACTTCGGCTTCGCCGTGGACTGGATGCGCAAGGACCTGGGGCTGTGCCTCGAAGAGGCGCGGCGCAACGGCGCCAAGCTGCCCGTGACCGCGCTGGTCGACCAGTTCTACGCCGATGTGCAGGCCATGGGCGGACAGCGCTGGGACACCTCCAGCCTGATCAAGCGCCTGAAGTAGCTCAGCGCGTGCCGTCGGCGCGCGAGCGCAGGCGAAGCACCTCTTCGGCGCTGATCGTCTCGAAGACCCGCACCACCTTCTTCACGCCGGACACGCCGGCGGCGAGTTGCGTGGCGCGGCGTGCCTCGGCTTCCGACACCATGCCCATCAGGTAGACCACACCGCCTTCCACGGTGATCTTGAAGGCCGGAAGCGAGAGGTCTGCGGCCTCGATGAACTTCGCGCGGATCTTGCCCGCGATGATGCCGTCGGCGGCTCGGGCCGTCAGGGCCGAAGGGAAGCCCACGGTGAGTTCGTTGACCACGCCCTTGACGTTCTCCACCTGGGCCGCAGCCCGCTCGATGGCGGCGCGGTCGGCCTCGGTGGGCACCTCGCCACTGAGCAGCACCGCGCGGTTGTAGGCGGTGACGTTCACATTGCCCTTGTCGCCCAGGCGTTCCTTGGCGCGCTGGCCCACCTTGATCTCGATCGTCTTGTCTTCCAGCTGGATGCCGGTGGTGCGGCGGTCCACCGCCACCACCGCCGAGCCGCCGGCCACGGCACCGAGGGCCAGCACCTCGCAGCCCTGCAGCGTCAGGGTGCTGGCCAGGGCCGCAGCCACCAGGGCGCACCGGCCCCATGAACCGGGGACACCCGAGATGCGCGAGGCGGTGGTGGTGAGGGAGACGCGGTTCAGGCGTGCATGGGGGGTCATTCGGTTTCTCCAAGAAGTTGCAGGTCGAGAGCGTCCACCAGTGCGAGCCAACCCAGCCGGTACAGGGTGCTGGCTTGGGCGATCCGGTCAGCACGCACCGGAACATGGACATCGATATCGGTCAACAGTTCCGCGCTGGGCGACACGGGGGCCTCGCGCGGGCCGGCGGTCCACAGCACCACCGACATTTCGCGGTCGTGTGCGGCCCCGATCAGAGGAGCCAGGGCCTGGGGCACGCCGGCAGGGGCCGGGCCTTCGAAGACCACCAGCACATCCCCGGGCAAGCCCAGGGCCAGCACCTGACGTGCCAGCACAACCACAGGGTCGGTGGCCGCGCCACCGACGGCTTGTGTGAGCGCGGCGTTCACGGCCGGGTCTGATCCCAGGGTGAGGGCGGGCAGGCCGGGCCTGGCACGCTCAGCGCCTCCCATGAAAACCGCCGAGGCATGCAGCGCATCGGCCTGTGCCGAGCCGGTGCCCACCACCAAGAGCTTGCCCCCGCCGGTGACGGCGTTGAGCACCAGATCGACCGCAGCCGCCACGGGTCGTGCGAGGGCTTCGGCGGCCTGCACCAGAACGTCGGCAGTGTCGTAGAACTGTTGCTGGATGCGGGGCTCAAGCATGGGCGGGATCATAAGTCAGGGGCCATCTCGGGCTGATGCACCAGACCACCGCACCGCCGGCAGTCCTATCGGGCCCCCACATCAGTCGATCACGTCAGGCGGTCACATCGAATGCCGCTGGCCACCAGTGCAGCGCCTGACCTTCCACCGCCACCACATCGAAGCGGCAGGGCGGTGGGGATGGCCAGCGCAGCAGGAAGTGCTGCGCGGCCAGGGCCAGGCGCCGCTGCTTGACCCAGGTGACGCTGGCGCCGGCGCCACCCTGGCGGGCTTGCGCACGCGCGCGCACCTCCACGAACACCAGGGTGCCGTCGGGCGCGCGCATGATGAGGTCGATCTCGCCGCCGCGCCGAAACGGGCCGCGCGCGACCCGATAATTGCGCTGCACCAGCGTCAGACCCTGGGCCTGCAGGTGTCGGCAGGCGCGGTCTTCGGCCTCTGAACCCTTTTGCTGCGTGAATCCCACCACCGTGCTCAGCGCGGCGGCCCAAGCGGCCGGCGCACAAGATTTCCCCCCCGGCACACTGTATGTGGTGGCCACGCCCATCGGCAACCTCGCCGACATCACCCTGAGGGCGGTACACACCCTCTCCTTGGTGGATGCCGTGGCCTGCGAGGACACCCGCCAGAGCGCCCACCTGTTGCAATCCCTGGGGCTGCACAAGCCGCTGATGGCCGTGCACGAGCACAACGAGCGCGAAGGCGCGCAGCGCGTGGTGGAGCGACTTTCGCGCGGTGAACGCGTGGCCTATGTGAGCGACGCCGGCACACCGGCGGTCAGCGACCCGGGCGCCGCCTTGGTTCACGCGGTGCGGACCGCCGGCTTTCGTTGCCTGCCCCTGCCCGGCGCCAGCAGCGCCCTGGCAGCCCTGAGCGTGTCAGGCGATGCATCGGGATCGGGGTTTCACTTTGTGGGCTTCCTGCCGGCCAAGGGCTCGGCACGGGCGCAAGCCCTGCAGGCCGCGGTGGCGCTGGCCTGCAGCGTGGTGCTGTTCGAGTCACCCCACCGCATCGAGGCGCTGGCACGCGAACTGGCCGAGGCCTGCCCAGAGCGCAGGCTGACCGTGGCGCGTGAACTCACGAAACAGTTTGAAACCGTGCACACCCTGGCAGCCAGCGTCTTCCCGGCGTGGCTGGCCGCTGATGCCCACCACCGGCGTGGCGAATTCGTGCTGGTGCTGCACGGTGCTGCGGCGCTTGCGCCCGATCAAGCAAGCGCCCACGGCGCGGCAGCCGGAAATTCCCGCGCGGGCTCCACGGCCTCCACGGCCCCCAGCTCCCCGGCCGAACAGGCGGCACACCGCATGTTGAAGATCCTGCTGCAGGACCTGCCGGTGAAGCAGGCTTCCACCCTGGCCGCCGAAATCTCAGGTCTGCCCAAGAAACGGCTGTACCAATGGGCCCTGGAATGGAAAGGCTCACGCGCAGACGACGGGGCCGGTGCCTAGAATCGGCCGATGATTTCACGTGAACCCACCCTGGAACGCCTGGCCATCGCCGACGGCCTGCTGCTGCAACCCAATGGTCTGAGCGAGGCGCATCTGGCGCGCGCGCTGGCCACGATCGGCGAGCACCGCATCGACGACGCGGACCTGTACTTCCAATTCACCCGCCACGAAGGGTGGAGCCTGGAAGAGGGCATCGTCAAGAGCGGCTCCTTCAGCATCGACCAAGGTGTGGGCGTGCGGGCGGTGGCCGGGGAAAAGACGGCATTTGCCTATTCCGACGACATCTCCGAAGTTGCGCTGCTGGACGCCGCGCGTACCGTGCGCACCATTGCCGCAGCCGGGCAAAGCCGCCGGGTGAAGGTGGGCGGCAACAAGCCGCTCGTGTCGTCCAGTCGGCTGCTGTACGGCACCACCGACCCCATCGGGACCCTGGACAGCGCGGCCAAAGTAGCGCTGCTGGAGCGCATGGAGAAGATGGCGCGCGCCAAGGACCCGCGCATCGTGCAGGTGATGGCCGGCGTGGCCGCCGAGTACGACGTGGTGATGGTGGCACGCGCCGACGGCACGCGCGCGGCCGATGTGCGCCCCCTGGTGCGCCTGAGCCTGACCGTGATCGCCGAACAGAACGGCCGCCGCGAAGTGGGCTCGGGCGGCGGCGGTGGCCGCTACCCCCTGGGTTACTTCACCGACGAACGCCTGGCCGAGTATGTCGAGCACGCCACCCGCGCGGCGCTCACCAACCTGGACAGCCGTCCCGCACCGGCCGGCGAGATGACCGTGGTGCTGGGCCCGGGCTGGCCCGGCATCCTGCTGCACGAGGCCATCGGCCATGGCCTGGAAGGCGACTTCAACCGCAAGGGCTCGAGCGCGTTTTCCGGCCGCGTGGGCCAGCGCGTGGCCGCCAAGGGCGTCACGGTGCTCGATGACGGCACCCTGCCCGACCGTCGGGGTTCACTCAATGTGGACGATGAGGGCCAGGTCTCGCAGCGCACCGTGCTGATCGAGGACGGCATCCTGCGCGGCTACATCCAGGATTCGATGAACGCCCGCCTGATGAAGGTGCGCCCCACGGGCAACGGCCGCCGCGAAAGCTATGCCCACGTGCCCATGCCGCGCATGACCAACACCTACATGCTGGCCGGCGACAAGGCGCCCGAGGAGATCGTGCGCAGCATCAAGAAGGGCTTGTACGCCACCAACTTCGGCGGCGGCCAGGTCGACATCACCAGCGGCAAGTTCGTCTTCAGCGCCAGCGAGGCCTTCTGGGTGGAAAACGGCCAGATCCAGTATCCCGTGAAGGGGGCCACCATCATCGGCAATGGGCCCGATGCGCTGACCCGCGTGAAGATGATCGGCAACGACCTGGAACTCGACACCGGCGTCGGCACCTGCGGCAAGGAAGGCCAGAGCGTGCCCGTGGGCGTGGGGCAGCCCACGCTGCGCATCGACGGACTGACGGTGGGCGGCACGGCTTGACTGGCCCGCATCCGGTCTGAGGGAGCCGTCCTCTCAGACGGTTCGCCCAATCGTTGAACTCTGTTCGCAAACAAATGATGTCTGACCCCATTGTTTCCTTGGCCGACATTCAGGCTGCGGCCAGCCGTCAGGCCGGGCAGGTCATGGAGACCCCCTGCCTGGAGTCACGCACCTTGTCGGCCATCGTGGGCGCGCAGGTGTTCCTGAAGTTCGAGAACCTGCAGTTCACGGCATCGTTCAAGGAGCGCGGCGCGCTCAACAAACTGGCCTGCCTGTCGCCTGAGGAAGCCCGGCGCGGGGTGATCGCGGCATCGGCCGGCAACCATGCCCAGGGCGTGGCGCACCACGCGCAGCGCCTGGGCCTGCCCGCCACCATCGTCATGCCCACCGTCACGCCGCAGGTGAAGATCGAGCGCACCCGTGGTTTCGGTGCGCAGGTGGTGCTGCACGGCGACACATTTGACGAAGCCCGCGCCGAAGCCACCCGCCGCGCGCAGGCCGAGGGCCTGAGCTTCATCCACGCCTTCGATGACCCGCTGGTCATTGCGGGCCAGGGCACAGTAGCCCTGGAGATGCTGCGCCAGCAACCGGGTATCGACACCCTGGTGGTGGCCGTGGGGGGTGGCGGCTTGATTGCGGGCATCGCCACCGCCGCCAAGGCCCTGCGGCCGGACATCGAAGTCGTGGGCGTGCAAACCCGCCCCTTCCCCGCCGTGTTCAACGCCATGAAGGGCACGCAGCACCCGACCGGCTCCTCGTCATTGGCCGAAGGCATCGCCGTGGGCCTGCCGGGCGAGCTCACGCAGACGCTGATACGCCGTCACGTGGACGACATGCTGCTGGTCGAGGAGGCCGACATCGAGCAGGCCATCGTGATGCTGCTGGACATCGAGAAGACGCTGGTGGAGGGCGCTGGCGCCGCCGGCCTGGCGGCAGTCATGGACAACCGCGAACGCTTTGCGGGCCGGCGTGTGGGCCTGGTGCTGTGCGGCGGAAACATCGACCCGCTCCTGCTGGCAGCCATCATCGAGCGCGGCATGGTGCGCGCGGGTCGGCTGGTGAGAATTCGTGTCGGGGCGCGGGACGCGCCGGGCATTCTTTCAAGAATCACAGGGGTTCTGGGAAAAGTGGGCGCAAACATCGAAGAGGTGCACCACCAGCGCGCCTTCTCCACGCTGTCGGCCCAGAGCGTGGAAGTCGAACTGGTGTTGGCCACCCGCAACCGCGCCCATGTGCAGGACACGCTGGCCGCCCTGGCCGAGGCGGGCTTCACGGCTTGCGCCTACTGAGCAGACACCCACGGCGCCACTGCGGTATCGCCTTCGTCCCACAATCCGGCTCCCTTCTTGATGGAGCCTTCCATGAGCTTCGGCATCGTTTTCTTCGCCCTCTTGGGCCTGGCCGCCCTGGTCGTGGCCGGCTTCGGCGCGCAGTACGCCATGCGCCGCACCGAGCATTGGATGGCCTTCATGGACCACCTCTACAACCCGCCGGGTAAGCGCCCCTTCCCGGTCGACAGACCCTGGTAAGCGAACGGCGGCCGCTGACGCAGGTCGGAGCCCCCGCATGCGCCGGTGCTCGCCCCGTCAGCGCACCGCAAGCCTCGACGTGCTAGCATTCAATCCATGCGTTTCGCTTCGTTTTTCTATGCCTACTTTTGGTTCTCGCACCGCCCGGCGGTTGGAGAGGCCCTCGCGTAAGCAAAAGAAGACGCAAGCCAAGCCCCCAAGAAACCGCCGGACCCCCGGCGGTTTTTTTTCGCCCGAACCAGCGCGTACTGCACGACATCCCACGAGGAACCCCACATGAACGCCAAATCCAACCAAGCCGCCGATGGCTGGGCCAGCCCGCCCGACCGCACCAGCCAAACCGACGACCAGAGGATCAAGGACGTGATGCCGCTGCCGCCCCCCGAACACCTCATCCGATTCTTCCCGGTGCGCAACACGCCGATCGAGGGCCTGGTGAGCCACACCCGCCACACCATCGGCAACATCCTGCATGGCCGGGACGACCGCCTGCTGGTGATCATGGGGCCCTGCTCCATCCACGATCCGGCCGCCGCCGTTGAATACGCCCGCAGGCTGCGCGAGCAGCGCGATGCCTACAAGGGCACCCTGGAGATCGTGATGCGGGTCTACTTCGAGAAGCCCCGTACCACCGTGGGCTGGAAGGGGTTGATCAACGACCCCTACCTCGATGAGAGTTTCCGTATCGACGAGGGCCTGCGCATGGCGCGCCAGTTGCTGCTGGAGATCAATCGCCTGGGCCTGCCCGCGGCCAGCGAGTTCCTGGACGTGATCTCACCGCAGTACATCGGCGACCTGATCAGCTGGGGCGCCATCGGCGCGCGCACCACCGAAAGCCAGGTGCACCGCGAACTGGCCAGCGGCATCAGCGCGCCCATCGGCTTCAAGAATGGCACCGACGGCAACATCAAGATCGCACTGGACGCCATCCAGGCCGCCTCACGCCCGCACCACTTCCTGTCGGTGCACAAGAATGGTCAGGTGGCGATCGTCGAAACCAAGGGCAACCAGGATTGCCACGTCATCCTGCGCGGCGGCAAATCCCCGAACTACGACGCGGCCAGCGTGGCCGCCGCCTGTGCCGAACTTCAAAAGGCCAAGCTGCCCCAGTCGCTGATGGTGGACTTCAGCCACGCCAACAGCTCAAAGCAACACGAGAAGCAGGTGGATGTGGCGCGCGACGTGGCCGCACAGATGGCCGCGGGCAGCCGCTCCATCTTCGGCGTGATGGTGGAAAGCCACCTCAGGGCTGGCGCGCAGAAGTTCACCCCGGGTCAGGACGATCCGGCGGCACTCGCCTACGGACAAAGCATCACCGACGCCTGCATCGGCTGGGAGCACTCGCTTGAGGTGCTGGATATCCTGAGCGGCGCCGTGAAGGCGCGGCGCGCGCGTTGATCGGCTGTCGGCAGCAGGCTTACTCGCGGGCCAGCCGCTCGCTTTGCCAATACACGTCGTCCCCGCCCAGGCCGTCGAGGTTGGCGCGGTTGAGCACCCGCGCCAGCACGAACATCAGGTCACTCAGCCGGTTGAGGAACTGGCGCGGGGTGGCGCGCACCGTCGTGTCTTCCGAGCTCAGCAGCACCACGGCCCGTTCGGCCCGGCGGGCCACCGTGCGGCACACATGCGCCAGCGCCGCGCTGCGCGTGCCGCCCGGCAGGATGAACTCCTTCAGGCGTGGCAACTGCGCGTTGTAGTGCTCCAGGGCCTCGTCCAGGCGCAGCAGGGCGGGCTCCTTGAGGAGTTCGAAGCCGGGGATGGAAAGCTCGCCACCCAGGTTGAACAGCTCATGCTGGATCACCACCAGCAGCGCACGCACGTCCTCTGGCAGGGGCTCGGCCAGCAGCACCCCCAGGTGGGAGTTGAGCTCGTCCACATCACCCATGGCCTGCACGCGCAGATGGTGCTTGGGGACACGCGTGCCGTCGCCCAAGCCGGTGGTGCCGTCGTCGCCGGTGCGGGTGGCGATTTGTGTGAGTCGGTTGGCCATGGCAGGATGCTACCTTGCCCTTGCCCATCACGAGCGCCGCCCATGAACGCCCCTCACGACCTCAACACCTGGCCCATCCTCAAGCCCCGCCCTGTGCCGGCGCCCATGCTGCAGGCCCTGAAGGCGCGCTTCGGTGACCGCTGCTCAACGGCCCGCGCGGTGCGTGAGCAGCATGGGCGCGATGAGTCGCCCTTCGACGTGCCGCCCCCGGAGGCCGTGGTGTTCGCCCAGAGCAACGAGGATGTGGCCGCGGTGGTGGCGCTGGCCACCGAGCACGGTGTGCCGGTGATTCCGTTCGGCGTAGGCTCGTCGCTCGAAGGCCACCTGCTGGCGGTGCAGGGCGGTGTGTCGGTCGACCTGTCGCGAATGAACCGGGTGCTGCGTGTCAATGCAGAAGACCAGACGGTGACGGTACAGGCCGGTGTCACACGCATGCAGCTCAACCGCGAGATCAAGGACACGGGCCTGTTTTTTCCCATTGACCCGGGCGCCGATGCCACGCTAGGCGGCATGACCGCCACGCGCGCCAGCGGCACGAATGCGGTGCGCTACGGCACGATGCGCGAAAACGTGCTGGGCCTGACCGTGATCACCGCCGGCGGCCGCGCCGTGCGCACCGGCACGCGCGCGCGCAAGAGCAGCGCGGGCTATGACCTCACGCGCCTGTTCGTGGGCAGCGAGGGGACGCTGGGCGTGATGACCGAGATCACGCTGCGCCTGTATCCGATTCCCGAATCGATCACGGCCGCCGTGTGTTCCTTCCCGTCGATCGACGCTGCCGTGCAAACGACGATCCAGATCATCCAGCTGGGCATTCCGATCGCCCGCGTAGAGCTGCTGGACGCGCACACCGTTCGAGCGGTCAACGCGCACGACAAGCTCACGCTGCGTGAAGCACCGATGCTGCTCATGGAGTTCCATGGCAGCCCCAGCAGCACCGCCGAACAGGCGCAGATGGTCCAGGACATCGCCAACGAGTTCGGCGGCCAGGCATTCGAATGGGCCAGCACGCCGGAAGAGCGCACGCGGCTGTGGACCGCACGACACCACGCCTACTTCGCCGCCTTGCAGACCAAGCCCGGTTGCCGCAGCGTGACCACCGACACCTGCGTGCCCATCTCGCGCCTGGCCGAGTGCATCAATGCCACCGTGGCCGAGGCCGATGCGGCCGGCCTGCCCTACTTCCTGGTGGGCCACGTGGGCGACGGCAACTTCCACATGGGCTACCTGATCGACCCGGCCAAGCCCGAGGAACGCGCCACTGCCGAGCGGCTCAATGCGCAGCTCGTGGCGCGTGCACTGGCCTTGGAAGGGACCTGCACCGGCGAGCATGGCATCGGCCTGCACAAGCAGGGCTTCCTCGTGGACGAGGCCGGTGAAGACGCCATCGATCTGATGCGCGCCATCAAGCGCGCACTGGACCCACAAGACATCCTGAACCCGGGGAAGATCTTCTCGGTTTGAGGAAGGTGATCGACAGTGGCCGCTCCTAGACGGCCACCAGGTACTCGGGTGAGCACAGTGTCAGGTGCACGGCAGCGTTCACCCGTTGGCGCTGTTGGGCAGGGGTTTGGGCGGGCATGGCGCTGACGGCTTCGGTGATGAGGCGGCGTGTGCTGTCGGACAAAGAGCCTGCGGCCAGCAGCAGGTCCACATGCTGAACCAGTGCCGCCGCGTCTTGCGCCAGCGCCAACTCGCGCGCGTAGTTGGGCTTCACATCGGCCACGCCGCCGGCCACAAACTGCTGCGCGAAGTTGACCCAGCCCACCACAGACGACTCGTGCACGAGCTGAAACTCCGGGGCCTGTAGGCCTTGGGCGGCCACACCTGAGTTCGGCGGCACATAGCCGGGGCGGAAGAAATTGAAGACCGAGGGCGCGCGCAGCGGGCTTTGGCCCAGCCGACTGGCGGCATCGGTCGTCAGACCGATCGACCACTTGCCGTTGTCTGAGGTGGCACCGAAGGTGCGGGCCCATTGCACGAAGCGTTCGATGGGTTCGCGCAGTCGACCGGCGTGGCGTTCGTCAGGGGCAGGATCGCGGCGCGCGTCGGGGTCGAGCAGCACCGCGCGCACCACCGCAGCCAGGTCACCTCGCACGCCCTTCCCGTTGTCGGCAAACACGCGCGCCACGCGCTTGACGTAGGCAGGGCTGGGGTTGCTCGTGACCAGGCGTTGGATCAGCTGTCGGCCGATGAAGGGGCCGACATTGGGGTGGGCGGCGATCACATCGAGTGCCTGCTCCAGGGCCTGCGGCCCCGGCGTGCCGGCTGCAAGGGTGTGTCCGAGGAAACGCTTCTCACCAGCTTCATGTTGGGCGCGGTTGAAGGCCATCGGGCGACAGGCCCAGTCCTGCTGATTTCGGTCGAAGCGGTCCAGGTTCCAGCCGGTGAACACGCGGGCCAGGCCGGCGATGGTGTCCTGCCCATAGGTTTCGATGGGTTGACCCCGCCAGTTGGTGCGCAGCGTGCCATCCTGGCGCAACTCGTGCAGGCCGATGGAGAACAGCTGCAGCACCTCGCGCGCATAGTTCTCGTCGGGCAGGCGGCCAGTGGCGGGGTCGGCCTTTCGGTTACCGCGCATGTTGAGGTACACGCCCATCGCCGGGGACAGGGTCACGGCGCCCAGCAGCTCGCGGTAGCGGCCGAAGGCATGCGCCTCGAGCAGGTCCATGTAGTGGGCGGCCACGAAGGGTCGCCATGCCACCGGCAGCCCGGGGATGGAGACGACGAAGATTTCGGACAAGGCCAAAGTCACCCGTTGGCGCAGCACGTCCGGCGAGCTGATGAGCTTGCGCCACAGGGTGTTCTCCGTGCCCTGCACCGTGTTGCGAAAGCGCTCGTTGGCAAAGTCGTTGTCGTGCAGCCAGGCCACATGCCCCTGCGTGGGCGCCATCGCCATCTGCGCCTCGATCCACTGCTCAGGGCCCATGGCCTGCACCTGGGCCATGAGTTCTGGGGTGGCGCCAAAGGCAGCTTGGGCCAGAAAGCGAGAGGCTTGGGCGGGGGTGAGGGCCGCCGAGGCTGCGTTGAAGGGCCCGGCCCCTGGCGTCGAGGCACAGCCCGCCTGGGCCACGGCCAGCGCCATGGCCAACGCCGCCGCGCCGCCGGCGTGTGCCGATTCCTCCTGGCGGGCAGGCGCATCGGGCAAGCCCGTGCGCGGCCCGTCTTCGCCGCCCGGCAAGCCTTGCATGGCGTCGGTCACACCCGGCGCATCAAACCCAGATCGCGCACGCTGTAGTTGCCGATATTGGGCACCACCATCGGAAGGTCGCTGGTGTTCACGCCCATCCAGGTGGCCAAGGTGGCCGCCAGCTGGTCGACCGAGGTGGTGGGCAACAGACGACCCTGGCCCACGTCATCGGGGCCGTTGACGGCCACCTCGGGCAAGCGGCCATAGAAGCGCCCACCCTGCACCGCGCCGCCCATGATGAAGTGGTGGCTGCCCCAGCCGTGGTCGCTGCCATCGCCGTTGGACGTGAGCGTGCGGCCGAAATCGCTGGCCGTGAAGGTGGTGACGCGGTCGGCCACGCCCAACTCACCCATGGCCGCCTGGAAGGACGTGAGTGCGCCCGCCAACTGCTGCATGAGGCCAGGATGCGCCGTGACCAGGAAGTCGTGCAAATCAAAGCCGCCCAATGACACGAAGAAGACCTGCCGACGCACACTCAACTGGTCGCGCGCTGCGATCATGCGGGCCACCATCTGCAACTGCTGGGACAGTGCGCCGACTGCGGGAAAGGTCGTCTTGAGCGCGGGGGTGGTGTTCAGCGCAGCCGACAGCGTCACCTGGGCATCGATGGCACGGCTGGTCACGCGCGCGTACTCGGCGCGCATCAGGTGCGGATGCGAGGTGGTCACCAAGCGTCGCAGCGCATCGCTGCAGGCCTGCGAGCCGAACAGCGGCGCGGTCAGGCCGCGCATGGCCACAGCACCTGAGGTGCTGACCTGGTATTGCACGGCTTCGCGCCCACTCATGAACACCGCGTTGCCGCTGGCGTTCACGCAAGTGAAGGTGGTGCGACCATTGCCGGACATGAACAGGTCGCCCATGCGGCCACCCCAGCCCGACGTCGCCCCTTCCGGGTTGGAGCTTTGCCAAACCGACTGTTGGTCGTTGTGCGAGAAGAGCTTGGGCGGCAGGGGCACATTGGCCGCGGTGTATTGGGCCTTTGTGATCGGCTGGATGAGTGTGCCCACATTGAGCAACACGCCCAGCGTGCCCTGCGCAAACAGGGTCTTGAACGATGCCAGGTCCGGCGCGAATGCCACCTGCCGCCCTGCCGGCAGCCCATTGCCCACCGGCAGGGCGGTGGCGGCCAGGGCCTCACGCTGGTGGGCGATGGAGGTGCGGATTCGCAGGTACTCGGCATGACTGGCGCTGTCGTAAGGCGGCAGGGTGTGCCAGTGGTCATTGCCCCCGTACAGAAACACGCAAACCAGGGCCTTGTAATCGGTGGCCGTGGTCGACTGCGCGGCCGCTTCGCTCATGGCCGCCAGGTTCAAGGCCCAGGGTGCCGCGGCACCGGCCACGCCCAATTGACCCAGGCGCTGCACAAAGGCGCGACGGCTGCTTCGGTTGAAATCGCTCATGGGTGGGCCTCAGGCTTGAACGAGGTATTCGGGCGCGGCCAACACCAACAGCACCGCGGCGTACACGCGGTTCAGGCGGTTGGCATCGGTCACGGCGGGAAGGGTGGCCACTGCCTGCGTGATCAGTGTTTGCGTGGATGCCGAGATGCTGCCCGGCGCGAGCAGTCGCACCACGCGCTGCACCAAAGCAGGTGGGTCGGATGCCAGGGCAACTTCCGCGCCGTAGTTCGGACGCGTCTCACCCACGCCAGACACCACGAAGGTCTGGGCGAAGTTCACCCAGCCGACGGTGGTGGACTCGTCGGTGATCTCAAATTCGGGTGCCGTGATGCCCAGCTTGCCCAACTCCGTGTTGGGCGGCACGTAGCCCGGCCTGAAGAAATTGAACACGCTGGGCGCGCGCATCGGGCTCTGCCCCAGGCGGGTGGCCGGGTCGGACAAGGAGCCGATGTTCCACAGATCGGTCGGCGAGGACAGGCCAAAGGTTCGGGCCCATTGGATGAAGCGGGCCACGGGCTCCTGCAAACGCCCGCGCGTCGTGTCGGCCGTCGTGGGGTCACGCCGCGCCTCCTCATCCAGCAGGATGGCCTTGATCACCGCCTTCAGGTCACCCCGCTGGCCTTGTCCGTTGTCGTTGAATGCCGCGGCCACCCGGCCCACATAGGCCGGCGATGGCGAGCTTGAGACCAGGCGCTGGATCAGCTGGCGCGAAATGAAGGGGCCGACGTTGGGATGACGAGCCAAGGTGTCCAGCGCCACCTGGAGTGACGTGGCGGCCGCCGTGCCCGCCGCCACAGTGACGCCCAGGAAAGTCTTGGCACCGGTTTCGTGGCGCGCAGGCAGGTTGACCATCGGGCGGCGTGTGTAGCCGGCCTCGGTACGGTTGACCCCATCGAGGTCCCAACCCGTGAACACCTGCGCCAGTGCGGCGATCGTCTGCGCGTTGTAGGTTTCCTGGGCCCGACCGCCCTTGAGCGTGCCGTCGGTCTCCAGCTCCAGCAGCCCGATCGAGAACAGCTGCATCACCTCGCGGGCGTAGTTCTCATCGGGCACGCGTCCGGTGGCCGGGTTGGCCTTCTGGTTGCCGCGCGTGTTGAGGTACACGCCCATGGCCGGCGACAGGGTGACGTCCTGCAACAGCTGCCGATAGGTGCCGAACGCGTTGGCCTCCAGCATGTCGACATAGCCCGCGGCCAGGAAGCCTCGCCACGACACCGGCAGACCGAGCACGGACACCACGAAGATCTCCGACAACGCCAGGGTCATGCGTTGGCGCAGCGCATCGGGTGAGGCAATCAGCTTGCGCCACAGGGAGTTCTCGAAGCCGGCGAAGTTGTCGACGTTGGCCACCACCTGATAGCCCTTGGCGTCCATCCAATCCCAGTGGGAAAGGGTGCGCGGCATCGCGAACTGCTCGTCGATCCAGGCCGAATAGCCCAAGGTCTGCACCCTGGCGATCTGGGCATCCGTCGCCGCAAAGGCCGCCTGCACCAGGAATCGCGCCGCCTGCTCGGAGGTGATCGACGGCGCGCCTGGGGTGGTGCCACCGCCCGATGTCGGGCCGCCCCCGGCGCTCAGGGGAACGCCAGGCGAGGCCCCACCGGAGCCGCCACCGCCGCAGGCGCTCAGGGCCAGCGGGGCCACCAAGGCCGCAGCGGACGCTGCAAGGGCCGTGGTTCGCGCCGGCACGGCAGCCGATTCAGGCTCGTTCTCGCGCGCGGTTTGCCGTGCGGTGTCGGTTGCGGCAGCTTGATCAGCCGGCGCCGGCTGCAGCGGGGACAGGGGTTGGGCCATGGGATGGGCTTCCGGTGTTTCGCCGCTCGTGGCGGCTTACTCGAGGCGCAACCGTATCACCATCCCCCTGAAAGGGGAAGCCGAAATGGGGGTGCCAACAGCCCGGAGGGCCAGCAGCCCAACAGCCCGGAGGGCCTCAGGTCTCGGAAAGCCCCAGGCGCTGCAGCAAGCCGTTGAGCTCTTCGAGAGAACCGAAAGCGATGGACACCTCGCCGGCCTCGCCACGCTTGGTGCGGCGCTGCACCCGGATCTCCACCGGTGCGGCCAGATGATCGGACAGCGCTTCCTCGATGCGGGCGATGTCGCGGTTGCGGCCTTGCGCAGTGGCCTGTTTGCCGCCGGCCGATGTGGCGGCCTTTTCCGGCTTGAGGGCGCGTGCGGCCAGGCGCTCTGCGTCGCGTACCGACAGCTTCTTGGCCACCACCTCCTGGGCCACCAGGATCTGGCGGGCACCGTCCAGTGGCAACAGGGCGCGGGCATGGCCCATGTCGAGGTCGCCGGCCAGCAGCATCTGCTGCACCTGGGATGTCAGCTGCAGCAGGCGCAGCAGGTTGGTGGCGGCGCTGCGTGAACGGCCCACCGCCTGCGCGGCCTGCTCATGGGTGAGCTTGAATTCCTGCACCAGGCGCTGCAGGCCCTGAGCTTCTTCCAGCGGGTTGAGGTCTTCCCGCTGCATGTTCTCGACCAGGGCCATGACGGCAGCCTGTTCGTCGCTGACCTCGCGCACCAGCACCGGCACTTCGTCAAGCCCCGCGAGCTGGGAGGCGCGAAAGCGGCGCTCACCGGCGATGATCTCGTAGCCGCTGGCACCCACGGGGCGCACCAACAGGGGCTGCATCACGCCCTGGGTGCGGATGCTTTCGGCCAATTCGTAGAGGCCGCCTTCGTCCATCACCTTGCGCGGCTGGTACTGGCCGGCGCGCAATTGGCTGATGGGCATCTGGCGCAGGGCTTTCTGGGCAGCGGTGTCGTCTTCGGCGCTGCGGGCCGGGCCGAGCAGGGCCTCCAGGCCCAGGCCGAGGCCTTTCTTCTTGGTTGCCATGGGGTGGTGTGCGGGTGGGTGCGGGGGAAAATGGGAAAACTGCTGGGGATTGTGCCGCCGCGGCGATGTCATCGGGCTACCGTATTCTTGAGGGTTTGCACGATGCGCCGCGCAGGCCCGACCAGGGCCGCGAACGGGGTCGCCCGGTGACACTTGGCCCGCGGCAACACAGGACAGGAATCGATTCGAGATGAACCAGCGCCACACCGTTTTCGTCGATGGCCAGGAAGGCACCACCGGGCTTCGTATCCATGAATACCTGGCCGCCCGCGCGGACATCGAGGTGCTGCGCATCGACGCCGACAAGCGCAAGGACTCGGCTGAACGGGCCCGCCTGCTCAACGCAGCCGACGTGGCCTTCCTGTGCCTGCCCGATGCGGCCTCACGCGAGGCGGCCGCGCTGGTCACCAACCCCCGCACCTGCCTGATCGACGCGAGCACCGCGTTCCGCACCGACCCGTCCTGGGTGTTCGGCCTGCCGGAGCTGAGTGCGGGACATCGTGCGGCCATACGCTCGAGCAAGCGGATCGCCAACCCAGGCTGCCACGCCTCGGCTTTCATCCTGCTGCTGCGGCCTTTGGTGGACGCGGGTCTGGTGCCGCCTCACATGGGCGTGACGGCCACCTCGATCACCGGCTACTCGGGCGGTGGCAAGAAGATGATCGAACAGTACGAGGCGGCGGCACAGCCCGGGGGTGACCCACTGCTGCGTGCGCCCAGGCCCTACGCCTTGGGGCTGGCGCACAAGCACATCCCTGAGATGATGGCGCACACGGGGCTGCAGGTGGCGCCGGTGTTCATGCCCATCGTCGGCAGCTTCCACAAGGGCTTGTGTGTGAGCGTGCCGCTGCACCTGTCGGCCCTGCGACCGGGCACGACGGGCGCGGTTCTGCAGGCGGCATTTGCGCAGCGTTACGCCGGGGAGCGCTTCATCCGCGTGATGCCGCTGTCAGACCCGGACACCCTGGCCAACGGCTTCTTCGATGTGCAGGCCTGCAACGACACGAACCGGGTGGATGTGTTCGTGTTCGCCAACGAACACCAAGCGGTGCTGATGGCGCGGCTGGACAATCTGGGCAAGGGCGCCAGCGGCGCCGCGGTGCAGAGCATGAACGTGCACCTGGGCTGCGAGGAAGCGCTGGGGCTGTAGCGTTCTAGCGCTGTAGGGCGCGCGGAGCGTTGCGGGGCTTGCGCCCACAGGCCTGTGCCCCGCGCGCTCAGCGCAGGGTGTCGATGCGCTTGACCATTTCCTGCGCGAAGGCGATGTAGGCCTGGGCCCCGCGCGAAGAGGGATCGAAGACCACACCGGCTTGGCCGTAGCTGGGCGCTTCGGCCAAGCGCACATTGCGCGGAATGACGGTGTCGAACACCTTGTCCTTGAAGTGGGCCTTGAGCTGGTCGCTGACCTGTTGCTGCAGGGTGATGCGCGGGTCGAACATGACCCGCAGCAGGCCGATGATCTGCAGGTCGCGGTTCAGGTTGGCGTGAACCTGCTTGATGGTATTGACCAGGTCCGTGAGCCCTTCGAGCGCGAAGTATTCGCACTGCATGGGCACGACCACGCCGTGCGCGCTGCACAGGCCGTTGAGCGTGAGCAGGCTCAGGGAAGGCGGGCAGTCGATGAGGACGAAGTCGTAATCCTGGCCCACGGCGGCCAGGGCTCGGCGAAGCCGGGTGGTGCGGTTCTCCAAGCCCACGAGTTCGACTTCGGCGCCGGCCAGTTCGCGGTTGGCCGGCAGCACATCGTAGCCACCCTTTTCGCTGCGTTGGCGGGCCTGTGCAATGCCGGCCTGTTCCAGCAGCACGTCGTACACGCTGAGCTCAAGCGTTCGCTTGTCCACGCCCGAACCCATGCTGGCATTGCCTTGAGGGTCGAGGTCGACCACCAGCACGCGCTGGCCGATTCGGGCCAGGCCGGCGGCCAGGTTCACGGTGGTGGTGGTTTTGCCGACGCCGCCTTTCTGGTTGGCGATGCAGAAGATGCGGGGCATGGGGAAGACGTGCGTTTCGATGGTCTGAGGATATCAGCGGAAGTCCCGTGATGCGGTGACGCGGCCGAGTTCGCCCAGCCAGGGTGACACATCCAGCAGGCGGCGGGCCACCAGGTGCATCACCCCGTCCCGGTTCTGCCACTGCCCGACCACCGCCAACAGGCGCGCTTGCAGCACCGGCAGGCGCTGCCGTTCCCTGATGTGGCGCCAGACGATGACGTTGACGCACCCCGTTTCGTCTTCCAGGGTGATGAAGGTGGTGCCCTTGGCTGTGACGGGCTGCTGGCGCATGGTGACCAGGCCGCAAGCCCAGGCGCGGCGGCCGTCAGGGCCCTGCTGCAGTTGCTGGGCACTGCACCAGCCCCGACGTTGCAGGCGCGGGCGCATCAGGGCCAGCGGGTGTCGCCGCAGACTCAGGCCGGTACTGGCGTAGTCCTGGGTGATGGCCTGGCCTTCCGGTGGGGGCGCCAGCAGGGGGTGCACCGCTTCTGCCGCCGGGGTCTGCTCGAACAGGTCGCCCATGGCCGCGGCGCGGCGGGCGGGCCGCTGCACGCCACTGGCCTGCCACAGTTGTTGACGGCGATGGCCGGCCAGGCCCTGCAGCGCATCGGCATGGGCCAGGCGCTGCAGATCAGCCGTCGACAGCCCGGCTCGTTGAGAGAGGTCGTGCAGATCGGCAAAGGGGTGCTGCTGGCGGGCCTGCACCAGCGCTTGCGCCAGGGCCAATGACAGGCCGCTGACCATGCGCAGGCCCAGGCGCACGGCAGGGCGGGGACCGGTCGAGGCCTCCAGCGTGCAGTCCCAATCGCTGTGGCGCACGTCCACCGCCCGCACCTCCACCCCATGGCGACGGGCATCCTGCACCAACTGCGAAGGGGCATAGAAGCCCATGGGCTGGGCGTTGAGCAGTGCGGCCAGAAAGGCCTCGGGCTCGTGGCACTTCATCCAGGCGCTGACATAGGACAGCAAGGCGAAGCTGTAGGCATGGCTTTCCGGAAAACCATATTCGCCGAACCCTTCGATCTGCCGGAAGATGCCCTGCGCGAACTCTTCCGGATAACCGCGCCGCACCATGCCCTGCACGATGCGGTCGTGGAAGACGTGCAGCTCGCCCTTCTTGCGCCATGCCGCCATGGACCGCCGAAGGCCGTCGGCTTCACCGGGCGTGAAGCCCGCCGCGATGACGCAGATCTGCATCACCTGTTCCTGGAAGATGGGCACGCCCAAGGTGCGGCCCAGGGCGGCGTCCAGCGCCGGGTAAGGCGAAGGGGGCAGTTCACCGCGTTCACGCTGGGCGCGCCGCGCCAGATAGGGGTGCACCATCCCCCCCTGGATGGGGCCGGGGCGCACGATGGCCACCTGCACCACGAAGTCATAAAAGGTGCGCGGCTTCAGGCGCGGCAGCATGCTTTGCTGCGCCCGGCTTTCGATCTGAAAGACGCCCACCGTGTCGGCGCGGGTGGCCATGGCGAACGTGGCCGGGTCTTCGCGCGGGATGTCCTGCACGAGCCAGGGCTGGGATTCTTGGCCACGGCGGTGGTGGGGGCGGGCCTGGGGCCACCCGTGCCAGTGCGTCATGAATTCCAGTGTCTTGCGGATGACGGTGAGCATGCCCAGGGCCAGCACATCCACCTTCAACAACCCCAGGGATTCGAGATCGTCCTTGTCCCACTGGATGACGCGGCGGCCGTTCATGCTGGCGGGCTCGATGGGCACCAGGCTGGACAGGCGCCCGGAAGCGATGACGAAGCCGCCCGTGTGCTGCGACAAGTGACGCGGAAAGCGCTGCAGGGACTCCACCAACTGCAGCCATCGCCGCATCAGCGGCGCATCGGCATCCAAGCCGAGTTCGCCCAGGCTGCGCCGCAGCCGTTCGGGTTGATCGAACCCATGGACCGAGCGGGCGAGCTTGTCGATGATGGATTCATCAAGGTCCAGGGCGAAGCCCACATCGCGCACGGCCCCGCGCGCGCGATAGGCGGTGACGGCTGCGGCCAGGGCACAGCGGCGGTCACCGTATTTGGCGTAGATGTACTGGATGACCTCTTCGCGCCGTTCATGTTCGAAGTCGACATCGATGTCCGGCGGCTCGGCCCGTTCGCGCGAGATGAAGCGCTCGAAGAGCAGCGTGGTCTGGGTGGGGTCGACTTCGGTGATGCCCAGGCACCAGCACACGGCCGAGTTGGCCGCCGATCCACGGCCCTGACACAGGATGCCGCGGCTGCGCGCAAAGCGCACCACGTCGTGCACGGTGAGGAAGAAGGGCTCATAGCGCAGGGCTTCGATGAGTTCGAATTCGCGTTCGAGTTGGGCCTGCACGGACGCCGGTACGCCTTCGGGGTGGCGATCACGGGCGCCTTGGAGGGTGAGGGCCCGCAGGTGCTGGATGGCGCTGAGCCCCTTGGGCACCAACTCGGCCGGGTATTCGTAGCGGAGCTCATCCAGGATGAAGGTGCAGCGGCGGGGGGTGGCCCCCGC
>Ga0082207_1000491_pt1 | contig 22479 bp, 8 predicted proteins | sample LakMenEpi10Aug09_FD_71540 | JGI IMG/M metagenome (GOLD analysis project Ga0082207, IMG submission 71540)
ATAAAGGTTTCCGTCGACCGCATCGGTAAAGAGCGGTACAGACGATCCTACTTGGATCGGGAATTGACCTACGGTAACCCCAGTAGCATTCGTTGTGTTTCGCTGGTAAAGCGTTCCGCCGATGACTGTCGAGGTACTGGTGTTGGCGACCGAAATTCCGGTCGTGCTGTTGGAGATGATGTTGTTGAGCAACGTCGGGCTAGCGTTGGCACCGACACGAATCCCGGTTCCCGAGGTACCGAATCGCAAGCCAGGGCGGCTCGATAGAGCCCCCACGGCGTCGATGTCCGCACCGACAGAGTCACCGCTGGTTGGTCCATCGCCCGGTTCATCGGTCAATCGAACGAACTGCAGTTGGCTCAGCGAGTTGAATCCGAACTGATCCAGATCGATGTAACGATTGCTAAACGAAGCGGATCCTACGGAAGTGTAATTGACACCGTCTGCCGACACCTCGACTCGGACGAGTTCTGGCAGGCCGACTTCGTAGACAGCCAAATCAGGTCGAACGTCGTTCGAACCGGTCAAGAAGTTGTCGGTGAACTGGACGACCAGCACACCACCGCGACCGAGCGACACGGCACCTTGGCCTGGAATCGGCTCACCGATACCGCTGTAATCTGGGGCTCCGACGGCGTTGCCTGGAACTTGCAGGCCCGCGATCGGTACTGGTCCGCCCCCGGCCCTTGGGTTGTACAGATTCGCTGGAGCAACATCACCAAAGCTTAGGGCTCCGTTGGAATAGAAGTCACCCAAAATCGATGTTGCTGGTTGAGCGTCCACACGCGTGACCGATCCACCGAAGATCGTGTTGTTGACGATCCGTGCGAACGGAACCGATGCGGGAACATCGTTTGGTCCGTTTAGCGGGTCGCCCCCGAGATCGATACCACCACCGATGTTGCTGATGAGCTCATTGTTGACCATCACCGCTCCGGGGATCAATCGCTGGTTGTTGATCGTCAGCGTATTTCGCACCGAGCCTGGGTTCGGTGCCCCCGAAACCGGATCGCGGACGTCGGCAGTCATGACGACCCCGAAACCCGAGGAGAAAGAGATGCGTGAGTTTTCGATGAGCACTTGGCCTTGATCACGCGATGTATTGCGGTCCCCTTCGAGGTTCGTCGTCAATACATTTCCAACGGCCGATGGAAGCGAAACCCCAGTTGCACCCGAGATCAAGATCGCATCCGAAGGTTGCCCACCTAGCCCGGAAACGGGGAATGCCACCACGCGGATTTGGGACTGAACGGCTGGCGAGTTGATGACACTCAGGACCAACGCTGCAACTTGGACGCTCGTGAGCGATACGTTCGGATTGAAAGGTATCGCAACGCTGCCTTGGGTTACCCCAAATCCAGGATCGAGCGGCAGAAGGGTCGAATCATCAAACTCCAGCCGGACCGTATTGTTGCCGTCGGTGATTATAAAAGACAACCCGTCGAAGAGACTCGACGAATCCTTGAATCGAACCTGAGGGCTACGCGTGACGAGGTACCCGACCGTTGGTCCAACGCTTACGGTAACCGATCCGAGCAAGAACAGGTCGCGGGTGTTCGATCCACTGGAGCTGCCGTCGACGCCCAGAGCACTGGTCTCCAGGACGCTTTGCACGCCTGGGGAATTCACAGCGTCTCGGAAACGGGCCGCAATGGTTTGTGCGGATTCACCAGCGACAGGATCGTAAGGGATCGGGAAGTTGCCCGGACGAACTCCACTACCTGGTTGACCGCTGGGGATCGAGATATCGTCGAATTCAAAAGTGATCGAGTTGTTTCCATCGCTGACGGTGATCGTCTCTCCGTCGGTGATACTCGAAGCGTCGTTGAATCGCAGTTCGACCGCTCCGCTGAGGGCTTGATTCGGATCGAAAGCTTGGGTCAAGCGAATGCGCTCGTTGACGCTCAAGTTGTTCGGATTGTTATTGCCACCGTTGTTGGTCGTGCGGGTCGAAAGCGGCTGACCATATTCGGAACCTCCGCGAATCTCGACTTGATAAGGACCAACGAGGATCTCGCTTCCGCTGCCCGGGACAGTTGTAAAGGTCGTATCGGGTGGAGCGTTGGAAACCGACTCTCCTCTTTCAGCAAGACCGATGATGAAGTCATCGAGATAGAGTCCCTCGAAGTTGTTGTTCTGCGATCGGGTCGCAGGGTGCAATCGCCCGAGAACATACTCGGAGAACTCATCTCCATCGCGAAGGCCATTGACGCTAAACGGACCGGCATCGCCTACGGTTACTCCGGTCAGATCGATCGCGTTGGTATTTCGACGGAACGTGGTATAGGTATCGAGTCCAGGAGCTAGGTTCTCCTCAAAGGCTCTTGCAACGGCGGCTGCGACTTCGTCGGCCGTCATGTTCTGCAGAATGTTTACCGACACGTTCGAGGCGTTGGCGGATCGATACTCTCCATCGGTTCGAATGTTCGAGTTTGGACCGACGACCAAATCGCTGACGCCGTCGAGTTGCAATCGGTTTCCATTGAGGCTTGGATTGAACCGTGGCGAAATATCTAAGGTCACTTGGTACTGGCCTGTGGGACCAGAGGAAGTCCTGCCGGTTGCGATCAGCGGGCTGTACTCGTTGATGCCCGAATTGCTGATGCCGAAGTAGTAAGTTCCGGACTTGGCGAACGTGTGCGTTAGCGCCACGTCAAACTGAGTGGCAGTCGATGCACGGGCCAGTTCGTTTCCTAAGGAATCAAAAAGTCGGACGCGAGGATTCAGAGGCGAGCCGACGAGGCTTGCCGAGACCGCAAGGTCGATCGTGGTCCCTTCGTCGGCTTCGAATTCAATCATATCCACGTCGGCACGCACCGCATCGGGTTGTTCGCCCGGTTGCAGAACGAAATCACCGATCGCTCCGGTCGCAGTCCATTGGGTCAGTTCCCCAGCCGCAATGGAAGTCTTAAGAGCCGTGCGGAAGACTTCCGAACGGGCTTGCGGTTCCAAAACGTTTGCCGTCAACGCCTTGGGCACATAGGTCGCAGCGTTTAGAGATGCGAGCACCTTCTGGGCGACTTGCGATGGAGAGTCGCTCGTCGAATAACGGATCACGTTTCCGCTAGGACTCGTGCCGGTACCATCCCAGAACACAAAGGTCGTTCCTCGCAGCGAGATGGTCTCGCCGGAGCGGATCCCGACGCCGGACGGGAAGACCAACGTCGCTCCCATTTCAATTTCAAAGGTTCTGCCACCGATGCTGAACGTCTGTCCATCCCGCAGTTCGCTCGCCGATACGGTTCGCAACTCAGGACCTCGGCTACCGAAGCTGTTGAAGCCTAGGCCACCGGCGGTGCTGAACTCAAATCGCAATCGCACTTGACGGTCGCCAGCAAACTGAGCCAGAGAGACTCGGGCTTGTCGCCACGAGGTCCCCGGAGGTGCCACGGCTTGTCCGGGGAAAGAGTTTGGACCTACCGGGCTGGGCACATTATCGACCAACGTTTCGATCGCTGTTTCCGAGGCGTTGTTCGTCGCCATTTGGACCCAGTTGTTATCGTCGCCGGCAGCGTAGACACGGAACGAGTCCCGCATCGGATTGAAGGTGTTATTGACCAAGCTCGAGGCTGCATCTTCGGAGGCCAAGAAGTAGCTGAAGTAGAGGGTCGGCAAGTCGGCTGCCGTGAGGTTCTCGAGCGAGAACGTCTTGCTCTCCATGACCCCAGTGGCTCCACCAGGGAAGTTGTACGTATTCTCTAGAGCCTCACCAAAGGCTCGCGGTTGGGCCAGCGGATTCGTACCGGTGTTGAAGTTCGCGTTGCTGTGCCCGAGATCTTCATACCCGAAGTACCAACTCGTTCCACCGAGTCCGGAGGTATTCCCCTCGATATCCGCGGAGATACCATGGCCCGCGTTGGCCGATCGCCGAGTGGTTTGGTGCCACAGGTTGTAATCGAGGTTTGAGAAGGCCAATCCATCGAAACCGGAACTGCCTGTATCGACAAAGGTCGATCCGTTGGCGAAGACCGGTTGCAGGATCCCGTTGGTGTCAAACGCGTAGATCCGACCGCCGACGGTCGAACCAAACAGCAAGTTCGAATAGGCACCGTTGGCTACGTTGCGAGGTCCTGCGGTCAGTCCCGTGAATTGCAAGCCAGTCAACTGGTAGGACGAAGCGACATAGGTTCCGATCGCGCCAGGGCGATTGCTAAAGAGCTCACCGCGAGAGACACGGAACAATCCGCCAGCGTCGCTGACTGCATACAGATTCCCATCGATCCCTGCGACACCCCGAACAAAACCGCCAGGGGCGATACCGATGCGTCGCGTGGATCCGGTTGTTGAGGTCACCGTCGCACCAAGGACCGTCACTTCGTTGCGATTGATCCCGCTCTCGACGGCCGAGAGTCCTGGGAAGCCCGAGGTGTTGATCGCTTGAACGACTCGCGTTGCGATGACCGCCGACGTATCGCTGGCCAAAAAGTTCACGCCGATGCGCCCGCTACCGATCGTGCCGTTGGTTTGCTGATCGACCGCGACTCCACGATTGACCAACGTAGCGAAGCTGCCTACCAAGGCTCCAGCGAAATTCAGCCGGTTGCCTTCAAAACCAACTTCGATTCCCAGGGGCACCGCATCGGCCACTGCGGCAGCGAACTGGGCATTGTTCATGCTGGTCTGGTAAAAGACGGTTCGAACACCTGGAGTCGGAACAGGCGTGACCCCGGTGGTGATTTGATAAATCACACCGTCGATCGTGAATTGATCCCCATCGCGAAGAACTCGGTTCGGGAAATTGACCGGATCGAGATTCAGTTGCAGTTCAGGTCCAGCGTTGAACTCGATGATCACGTTTTGGTTGGTCGACAGGCGGAGCGTCACAGTATCTCCGTCGTTGATCAACGATCGGACCGAGTTGGCGATCGTCTCGGTCGCTTCGGTCACGGCAAAAGCCGTCGATGTTGCGCCTGCCGCAGCATTGGTTTGGATAAAACCGCGTTCGGTGATATCGGTACCGGCTCCTAGGATAATGTCGGGAGCTTGAGCGATCGGAATATTGAATGAATTGTCCAGTGCCGGAGCGCTGATACCTGCCCCGGTGTTCGGATCAAATCGATACAGGACGTTATCAAAGTAGCTCACGCCACGGTTCGCTGCGGCAAAGTTAGCAGTCCGGTTCCGGTTGGCGACCAAGAATCCGAATTCGGCCTCGGTGCCTGTCTGATCTCGGATATCCATGACCGTGTAGGCTTCCGAATCGAACGGAGCTCCCGTGTCCGACAATTCCCCTGCCGTATCGAGCCCTCGAACCGTGAAGTTGAACGCTCCTTGAACACGCGTCGCGGCGGTCCCGGGATTGACCAGTACGTAGTTGAACAAATCGTTGCTCGGGGTTTGGAACCCACGCAAATCCCCGTTGGGTCGAATGAAGGTGTCCTTCATGGACTGGGGAGCAACTCCCACATCGTTTGGAAGCTGACCGGTGAAGGAGTTGGCGATAAAGTACTGAGTCCCCAATGCAGACGCGGCGCTGACATACAGCGGCACATCGCCCAAGCTGTATTCGATCCTCGATTGCATGTCCAGGAAGGTCGGAGTCATCGGCGGAACGGTCGAACTGAGCTGATCGCCACCGACTCGGTCTTCGACAATGAACCTGCCACTCGAAACCGGCAAGATTCGCAGGTTCGACGCGCCGAGCGAGTTGCTCAATCGGTTCGCCAAGACCGTCGGCACTTGGGTGCGATTGGTCACCGCCAAGTAGTATCGGCCAGCGGGCAATTCGACCGGTCCGATGTAAGGATCTAGAGTTCCGGTCGAACCGCGCCCTAAGTCCGCGTTGGTCGCTTGGGAAACTGGCGAATGGCGATCATCCAGGATGTTGCTGTTGAGCCCAACTCGAACCAACGAGGCGTTCGAGCCGTCGGCTGTCGGTGCAAAGAGGTACATCGAAAGATCCGCTCGCCCAATCCCATCGGCATAATCCAGATCAAAAATCGTCGAGAGGTATTCCGCCAGCGGTGTGACCAACTGGGTGTAATCGATCGTGAAGGTAAACCAATCGACATCCGTAGCCGAATCGATGTTGCCGGCCAAGGAGATCGTTTTGCGGTCGGTCGTCAGGATATTGCCAAGCTCTTGGGCGGTCACAAACGTGTTGTTGTTGCCGCTGTTGATCTCTGCGGTCTCTCCGACCAACGGGGAGTGACGTGGTACTCCTCTGAGGGTCAAGCCTGTCGAGGCAAATCGAATGTCCGCATAAGCGACCGAGGTTCCAGGGAACTCTTGGTTTTCGCCCAATCGGACTTGCAATTGATAAGCACCCCGCGAGAGTCCTAGGCCGACCGAATCCGAATCGCTCAATGCCGGTGTGCCTAAGGCTTGTCCGGCGACTTGATTGCTCGAGCGAACCCGAATGTGGTAGAGGGAGGCTTGTCCGCTTTGTCCGGGTAGAACGACTCGAAGCCCAGCATCTTTAGCATTGGTGCTGTAGTCGTCGCGAGGCTCACCTCGGGACGATTGCGGATAAATCGTGGGTGCACTTTTTCGCAACGACCGGACTGCGTTACCGGGCAAGTTGCTGTAGAGTGGGTTGTTCGCCGCATCGATCTCTTCGAGGTACGAATTGTCCGAAAGGGCCAGGATCTCTCCGTCGGCAGAGATCAGCTCGACGACCGTGTCGAGGTTCGCATCGGTCTTGTCGATATCGAGCCAAACTTCGGTGCCACCAAAGGCATTGAAGCTGTAGACGTCCACATCCGAGGGCTTGTTGATCACGCCTTGGATCTCGAACCCGAGTCGAGTGTTCTCGTCTCCGCTATTGATTGAACCGGCTAATTGCCCCAAATACTGGGCCTTGGTCGGATCGTCGTTGGCGCCGGGTGCGTTGGCAAGCGACGATTCTCGCTCAGGAAAAACGCCGACGTTACGATCGTTCGAATACGTCTGCATCGAAACGCCAGCCCAAGATCCCGGAGAAGCGATCGAGGTGATGGTCGTCGGAACCAACTCCAGGAAACTGGTCATGCGGGATGTGTTGGACGTCGGCGCGACTTGCCAAGCAAGGGCCGTTGTCACATCGGCAAGACCGTAAATCTGTCCTAGAAGCGGATCGGTGATGGGTGGCAAATCGGTAAGGTCGATGTTTCCAGCCGGCGTGTAAGTGGTGCCGGCTCCTTCGATGATATTCGCCAAATCGCGGAATTCGTCGGCTGCAAACCCGAGGTAAGTCGCATTGACCAGATCGATGCCCGGGCTGTAGACCCCACCGTGGGAAAATCCGACGCGTTCCGTGTTGTCGATCGTGTAGGCTCGGAAATCAGGATTGCCAGGAGTGCCGGTCAAGTAGAGGAAGTCGTCGCTCGGAGAGAGGATGTCTTCATCGAGGTAGTTGATAAACCTGATGTTCCCAAGTGGAGAATCGCTATCGAGCGTCAAGGTGTTGAAAAGTTTCGCAACGCCGTTTTTGAACCTCGACTCGACGGTCCAGCGGACCTCAGCATTGTTGTTGCCGGTAAACGTACCGCGACTGATGACCACGTCGGGCGAAACGAGCGTCGGTGGTTGGGTGATCGTGGTGGCAGAGAGGCGAATCGCATTTCCATCGCCACCGACATCGATGTAGTTGTTGAACGCAAAGATGACCGCTTCGTCGATGAACAACTGTGTGTTGCCTTGGGCCGTAATCCCGCCCCGCGTCGCAAAGCTACCTTCTCCACCGGCGTTTGGCTCGAAGGAGAAAAAGCCTGGGCGGTTGACATCGACATCGTTGTCGATGAGGGTGCCACGATCGACTTCCGGTCCAAACGGCAAGACAATTTCACCCGAGGTTGAATTGCTTCCGTTGTTATCGGTGTCGAAAGCAGGTCGGCCATCGACCCCGAACCCTGCACCGACGGTATCATCGCCGATGGATGTGAGGATCACTGGGAAACCGGGTTGCCCGAGGATTTGAATGCTACCGCCGATGCGGTTGGAATGATCTAGGGGCGTTCCGGTCGCATTGAGTCCGGCGAGCGTCGAGCCGCCGCCGAACTTGACGACCAGACTTTGATTTGCATCGCTCTTGAGTTGCAATCCACCATAGGTGTGCAAGTTATCCGAGGTTATCGTGCTCGCGACGACATGCACGATGTCGGTGTCATCAAAAACCGCTTGCGAGGTAAGCTCTTGTCCACGGACCAACATGCCGTTGATCCCGTTGCGAGATAGGCGATTGCCTCGGACCAAGGCTCCTTGGTTGGCCAAGTACTCCCCGGTGGTTCCCAACTCGCCGGTTTGGCGCCCCGAATCATCCAAGTTCTGTTCGGTCAACGAATTGACATCGATACTGATCGCAGAACCCGCATTGTCGCTGATTCGGTTGTTGAGGATCTGAGGCTGAGCACCTCGCACAAAAATTGCCGACGCGTCGTTCGTTCCGCGGCCGAGTCGATCCGGATCGCTCGTGTTGGCTTCGTTCCCTGCGGCATTGAACTCGACAAGCGAATTCGCAAGACGGAAATCGGCCTGATGAACTTCAATCGCGTTGAACGACGCAAAGTTCCCCTCGATACGGGTTGTCCCACCCCCGTAGGAAATACGGTTGTAGTCCATCGAGGCTTCGCTGCCATGGCCGACGAAGACTCCGCCCCAATCGCCCGGTGTGGCGGCCGTGGCTCCCCTGTTGCTCGCTGTGTCGAACGTCCCGCCAAATCCATAACGAATATCGTTGATACTGGTCATGATCACCGGCAAGCCGATGGTTCCTTCGGCCACCAAATTCGCGCCGTCGCGGACCTCGATCCGAGATCCACGGTTCTTGACGATCATCCCCGGATCCATGACCAAGCTTCCATCGAGACGCGAGCGGATCTTGGCTGGCAGCTCCACGAGCGCGTTGCCCGATACCGACCCGTTGTCGACAAACGTCGTGGTGATCGCATTGATCTGCGATACGAAGCGGTAAGTTCCCCCGCCGTTTGCGTCGCTGCGATAGATCCGACGCCCGACGTAGGGCAAGTCCCCACCGACGGGTGGGAGATTCGAGAGGGTGATCGAACTGTTTGCAACCACACTCACCGATGCGGTGGGTATCGATGCGAGGCTCTCGTTGCCGCTGGCATCGACATACACGAGCTTGTAATTGTAAGTACCGACGGCCAAGCTGCCCGAACCCGAGCGAACCACAGTAACGACGGTCGTCGGAGGAGAGGCGACATCCAAGACTCCGCCCCCTGGGGTCCCGGCAATGACCAAATTCTCACCGAGAACATGCGGCATATCGATGTCATCGAAGCGGGCCGCAGTGGTGATCGTCTCGAGAGTCTGCGAGGCCCCTGTGCGGGTCTTGATGAACATCCCGTTGATCGTGTTGTTGACGACTCGGTTGCCGTGAATATCTGGGCCAACCCGATCGTAATCGGGGATGAACAGACCGGCAGCCTGGCTCTTGGGATCGCGGAAGTCGTCCTCACGGAAACTGTTCGGCGTGGCGCTGATGGCCGCGTCGGCACTGCGTGTGATAAGGCTGTTGGCGATCGTCGGCCGCGAATCGATGATATTGATCGGCGTGATGACTTGTGACAAGCCATCGACGATGACTTGGCCGCCGCCGAATCGAACATCGGCGTGGTAGAGGGCGTTAAGGAACAAGCCGGCTCGCTCTTTGTCGGTGCGGGTCGCGTCGCTTCCATCGATGCGGTTGCGGAAATCCAAACCACCCCAATCACCAGGGGATGGTGCCGGTGGCGTGCGATCGGGATTCACTCCGATCCCTGTCGTATCGTGGATCGAGGTGACGATGACTTTGCTGTCGGGAATACCCAACAACTGCAATGCACCGCCGCTGCGATTGACCGAGACGGTCGAACTTCCAACGCTGACTCTCGATCGCCCCATCTTGATGATCGCCCCGGCATCGATCATCACATTGACGTTCCTTGGAACATCGAATGTTGTGCCGTCGGCCAAGGCTTGGCCGAGTCGGTTGAAGCCGATTTCATAAGCTCGATTCGCAGCGTTGCCCAGGATGCGGATCGTAATGGCGCGAGTGCCCGAGGCATCGGCATTGCTCACCGTGGTCGCTTCGGTCAAAGCTCGCGAAATGGTGTTGTAAGGCTGCGCGAGGGTTCCGTTCCCGTTGTCCAGCGCGGTCTTATCGACCCAAATGGTGTACGAACTTCGGTCGGTCGTCGCCGTCGTCGAACGATCTGGCCGAGTGGGAACAAACCAATAGTTGAATACGCCGCCGGGTTTGCCGTCGCCATCTCCATCGATCTGGGTAGGATCGGAATCCGCGTCGGTCAGAGTCGATGCAGCCGGTGGCGCAAAGTCGATCCGCAAATCGTACCTGCCTTCCGAACGCCCGCCTAATCCCGAATCATCGATGGTCGGATCGTAGTTGGCATTCCCCTTGGCACTGACGCCGATGACGTACTCGCCGGGCTTGACAAAGTCCAAGCTGACGCGGGGGTCTTGGCTGAAGTAATCTTCGTTGGCCGCCAGTTCAACCCACTTCGGTTGGCTGGAGCTTCCCTCATTTCGGTAGAGTCGAAGGCTCGCGTCGAGCAAACTCGAGTTCGATTGACGCTCGGCGATCACCTGAACCGAGATCGAACCTCCGGAATCCGGAACCACGAAACGGTACAGATCGATGTCTTTGCCTTCTGGGCGGAAGATGTACTGGCCATGGGTCACATCCGCATTCCCAGGGAAGACATTTTCGACATTCGGATCGGTGATCGGATTGCTGTTTTGGACCGTCGACTGAGGCAATTCGTCGGCGTTGGCCAAGCCGAGCAGAACCCCGATGCCGCGCAGGAACGAACGGAACAGTTCCGAGCCGAACAGGTTATCGTCGGCGGTGTTGAACTCTTGGCTATCGATGACAACGGCCGATTGGCTCGCATTGGCCAACAAGGGGCCTGCCGCATAGGTGATGTTATCGCCCGGTTGGTTGGCAGCCACTGGGGTCAAAGCCGTCAAAGGATTGATGACTTGCATGTCCCCGACGCCGATGGTGAACCCTTGGTTATCGCTCTCGACGAATCGAACCCCGATATACTTCTCATAGAGGCTGACGACTTGCCGAGCCATGGTCCTTTGAATTTCGGTGATCGCGTTGAGCTGTACGCTCGAGTTGGCCGTTCCCAATTGGGAGGCGAAGTTGTAATAGATCACCTCGATGCCATCGGAATCCGAACGGGTCACGTGGTGTTGGTAGCGATTATCGCGGTTGCCCGACTCGCTGTTGGATCCGGGGAAATCGAGCGTATAAGGAGTCGCGTTCTTGATCTCGGAGCTGACGATCGCCGCCTTGGCTCCAGGACCTGCGAGCCAGCCCCCACCGAGGTCCATCGCCGAGCTAAAGCGGCTTCCTGGATCGCTCGCCGGAGTGATGCTCGTGACCGAAGTGTTGTTGACCGAATTGTCGTTTCCAATCCGCAGCCGCAACGAGGCCAAGGCCAAAGGCCCAGCACCGGGATTGGCAGGATCGACCAGAGCGTCGAGGTTCCGTTCGAACGTCAGAGCGACACGGTTGAGATTCGCATCGTAGTTCACGCCGATGGGTCGGAACGTGATGTCGTCGCCGCCGTTGAGCGTGTTGTTGGTGTAGACCAATTGGTAATAAATCGGCTTGACCGCCTCGGCCGAATTGAGCTTATCGCCATTGAAGTAAACATAAACGACGTTCCGCAGTTGCTGCTTGGTCGTCCCGGTGGTGATCACCGGTTGTGGCACAACGGCTTGGATCGTCGGACCGAGATCCAAGTCGAAGCGAACGCTTCGAGAGACCCCGCCGTTGAATGCAAAACCTGCGACATTGCGAAGGGCAAACGGACCGGTGCCGAAGATATCGATCAAGTAGGCATCGTCGGGAAGCGCTTCGGCAAACCGAATGATGACTTCTCGCTTGGTATCGCCCAAGGCGATGTAGGCAGGGGTGATCAACTGATCGTCACCGCCGACGAGATTCAGAGGGGAGTAGGTCGTAGGGTTGCCACCGATTCGCGTCAGGCGATCTCCGCTGACGAGCCGTGCGACGAGCAATCGTTGGGCTTCGGCCGATGCATTGACCGCATCGATCACTTCACCGACGGTTGTCAAAGCCCTGGGGTTGCTATTGAGTTCGATCCGGACGGTCGAACCGTTGACGATGACGTTCGGAGGTGCCGGAGAGTCGAAACTGCGCGAGGTAAATTCGACGCGCACGCCGTTGGCAGCAGCCGCCGAGCCCGTCGAGACGAACTCAGCTTGAAGATTCGAGAGACCCGAATTGAAATTCGTCGAAGCGCGGGCCGAGCCTGCGCCCAGGAGCGGGAGGACTTGGCCGGTCGTGACGGTATCGGCGATGACCGTCGTGCCGAATCCTCGGAGCAAGGTCGTGACGATCAACGACGAGACCGCAGGGTCCTCGTTCATCGCCTTGACCAAATCGTTGGCGGTGGTTTTGAAGGCAGGAGCAATGTTCACATCGATGTTGATGCGCTGGCCCTGGACGCTCAGGATCGGATAGCTCACCGGCTTGCCCACAGGCCCGACGGTCCGCGAGGACTGCGTAAAGAAAATCTCCGTTCCGTTGCCCTGTTGGCCAGGCAACGAGGCGCTGAAGTCGACGACGGCTTGGCCGTTGGTCCCAAGGTCGGTTGTAAGGTACGCGGCGCTGAGAACACCGTCGGCACCGGCACGCTTGATTTGGATGCCGCCTAAGGAGTTCGCATCGAGTTCGGCCCCGTCGTTGAAACGAAGGACCAATTCCCGAGGACTCGTGTGGAGAACCGTCGGTGTCGAGCTTGCGCCCAGGGCGATCAAGGAGCCTTCGTTGGGTTGGACCCCTATGAGTTGCGGGCCGGTGGTCATCAGGTTTCGAGTCTCGAGAGACTCCAAAACGGACCGACGCACCAACTGCTTCTTGCGCAACTTGTCGCGATGCGAGCCATTGCCTGAAGTAGATCCACTTCCAAAACCAAAGGTTTTCATCGAGAAACCTCGTACAGAGCCTGAGCTTGGGAAAAAACGAAAAATCGGTCCTGCGAACCGTGCCTGAGTCTAATTGCGTCGCTGGCCATTGCAAACCGGGCATCCTGAAGCTTTAGCTGTCCTAAATCGAAGTCGTTGCTAGACTTAGTCGATTTGCGGAAGCGTAGGCCGGCGTTGGTGCTACAATGACAGGCGATTCCTTGGAGATTCCCAATTTGCAAAAGTTCCACGGATCGCCGTTGGCAAAACCGCGAACTAGGGTAATTTGAGACCTCCAGGATGAGTTTAGCGGTCAGGGGCAATCTGCGGATTTTCTCCGCCGAGGCCCAAAACCCCACTCTACGTATCATCCCTAATTCGGGTTATAACCGAGTCCAAGCAATCCTTTTCTTCCATTAAATTCCGGAATTTCGATGTTCCAGTCCCTACAAGATGGCCTACTGAGCGCCTTTAAGACCCTCCAAGGTAAAGGTAAGCTGACCGAAGCGAATATGCGGGAGGGGATCGCCATGGTCGAGCGATCCTTGGTCGAGGCCGACGTCAGCATCGATGTCGTCCGTTCTTTCGTTAAAGACGTCGCAACCGCTGCAGAAGGCCGCCGGGTCCTGCTGAGCCTTAAACCCGACGAAGAATTCGTCAAAATCGTCTACGAAGAGCTCGTCAAGCTCCTCGGTCCCGTCGACAGCAGCCTGCCGCTCAAACGGGGCGAATTGACCACGATCATGATGTGCGGCCTGCAAGGCTCAGGAAAAACCACCACCTGCGGAAAACTCTCGGTCCTGATCAAAGAACAAAAACTCAAGCCGTTTTTGATCGCAGCCGACCTCCAACGCCCCGCGGCGATCGAACAACTCCACGTCCTGGGGAAACAGGTCGGAGTCGGCGTTTTCAGCAAACCCGGAGAAAATGACCCCGTCAAAGTCTGTCGAGAAGGTCTCGAAGCCGCCCGCGCCGCGGGGGCCAATGTCGTCATCCTCGATACCGCAGGTCGACTGGCCATCGATGCGGAATTGATGGAGCAACTCAAACAAATCGACCGAGCCATCCAGCCGACCCAAGTCCTCCTGGTCGTCGACGGAATGACCGGACAAGACGCCGTTAACAGCGCCAAGGCCTTCAACGATGCGCTGAGCCTCGACGGCGTGATCATGACCAAACTCGACGGCGATGCACGCGGCGGCGCCCTGATCAGCGTCAAGGCAGTGACCTCCGTCCCCATCAAATTCATCGGAACAGGCGAACACCTCGATGCCCTCGAACCGTTCCGCCCCGAAGGCATGGCAAGCCGTATCCTCTCGATGGGCGATATCGTCGAGGTAGCCCGCGAAGCCCACCGACTGATCGACGAAAAAGAACGCAAAAGCCTCGAAGAACGGATGTCCAAAGGGATCTTTACCCTGGCCGACTTCCGCGACATGATGCAAAAAATGCGAAAACCAGGGCTGATGACCAAAATGCTCAGCCTGATGCCAGGAATGGGCGAAATGTCCAAAATGCTGGCAAATACCGACAGCGAACGGGAAATGTCACGACTGGCCGGTATCGTCGACTCCATGACCGCCGCAGAACGCAAAGACCCAAAACTCATCGATGGCTCTCGGCGAAACCGAATCGCCAAAGGCTGCGGAGCAAACCCAAGTCAAATCTCCGACCTGATCAAACAATTCGAGATGATCAAGCCCATGATGCTCATGGCCACCCAAGGCTCGGTCGGAGACAAAATGAAAATGCTCCAACAGATGCGGGGAATGATGGCCGACAACCCCATGAACCCCCTAGGGGGAATGAAACTCAAAGGAAATACCGGCAAGCGCCTGACCCCGAAGGAACGCGAAAAACTCCAAAAAGAACGCGATAAACTCCTTCGAAAGAAAAAACGCGGCGACTGACCCACCCGTAAGCGTCCGAGGGAACCGAGTTTGACCGATTTTTTCGCCCTAGAACCGATTTTTCTCTCCCCAGGAGACGATCCTAGCGTTATCATTAGCACCCCTTAGAACCCCCTTTCGTGTTTGGAGAACTCTCTGTGTCGGTACGTATTCGTATGAAGCGGCTGGGCCGCAAAAGTCGACCTTTCTATCGCCTGTGCGCCATCGATCAACGTAGCCCTCGCGACGGTCGGGTCTTGGAAGAACTCGGTCACTACGATCCGATGTGCCGTGAGACCGATGCTCGAGCGATCCTCAAAGGGGATCGAATCGATTACTGGATGAGCGTCGGTGCTCAACCTAGCGACAACGTCCGTATCCTGATCACCAAGTACGGAACAAACGGCTCCCACCTGAACGCCCAACAAGAAGCACTCACTCGCCTCGGGCGTGGCAAACCTGCTAAAGTTCCGGCTCAGGCGTAAGCTTTCGACGGTAAACTTTAAGCAAGAAAAACAAGCAAGCGGCAGGACAATCGTCTTCGCCGCTTTTTTCGTTTGCGGCTCGAAGTTCACTCGTTTGCGATCCTTGCCAAATTCACCACCAAACCCCTGAACCCTGACCCTGGCTCTATGCAAGCTTCCCTGCGGATCGATGTCGTGACCCTGTTCCCTGAGATCTTCTCCGGGTACTTGACCCAAAGCCTCTTGGCCAAAGCCATCGACAAAGGGCTCATCGAGATCGCTATTCACAACCTTAGGGATTGGTCGGCCGATGAAAAACACCACAAAGTCGACGACCGACCCTATGGGGGAGGACCTGGCATGCTCATTTGCGTCGAGCCTGTCGTGCGGTGTGTCGAGTCCCTCCGAGCGATCGATCCTAGACCTGCAGAATTGGTGTTGCTCACACCCCAGGGCCGTCGGCTCGATCAAACGATCGTCGAAGAATTTGCACCTCGAGGCCGATTGATACTTCTATGCGGACGCTACGAAGGCTTCGACCATCGCGTCGTCGAGATCCTCAAGCCGACGGAACTGAGCGTCGGTGACTTTGTTCTCAACGGTGGCGAGGTCGCCGCGATGATCGTCATCGATGCTGCAATCCGACTCATCCCAGGTGTTCTCGGGGACGAACAGAGCAGTTGGGATGACTCTTTCTCACGAGGCAATCGCATCCTGGAATTCCCTCAATATACAAGACCTCCAGAATTCCGCGGCGCGAGCGTCCCGGAGGTTCTTCTGAGCGGAGATCACGGCAAGATCGCCGCTTGGCGCGCAGCCCAATCCGAACGACGGACCCGAGAAATACGCTCGGATTTGCTCGATCGATCCTAGAGTCCCGTGCGCAATGCTCAATGCGGCGGACTAGACTGAATGTCATCAACGCCCTTCCCTGCCAACCCTTTGCGCCCCGGGACCATTGCATGCGCCGCCATCCACTTCTCTACCAACTCAACACCCGAGTTTTCTTAACGCATCTGTCCAATCGACTCAGACGCAAGGCAACCTTAGCGGACATCCCAGAGTCGTTCTTGAACGAACTGGTCGACAAGGGGGTCCATATCCTCTGGTTGCTGAGTGTCTGGACGACAGGTCCTCGCTCTGAAAAAGAATCGCGGAGCAACCCTCAATGGATTCGTCAGTTCGAGCTTATGCTCGAGGATCTACAACCCCAAGACATCGGCGGTTCGGGATTCGCCATCGCGGACTATCGCGTTAGCGAACCCATCGGTGGATCCAAGGGACTCGAACACCTGCGCGATCGATTGAACAAACGAGGTATTCGCTTGATGCTCGACTTTGTCCCGAACCACATGGGGCTCGACCATCCATGGATGAACTCCCATCCGGAGTATTTGATCCAAGCGACCCAAGAGCAGCTAGACGAGCAGCCACAAAATTACTTTCAGGATGAAGTCTCTGGCAAGATCTTTGCCCACGGTCGCGATCCGTACTTTGACGGCTGGTCCGACACGGTGCAACTGGATTATTCAAACAGCGATCTGCGCTCGCAAATGCAGTCTGCGCTGCTGGCCATAGCAGGCCAATGCGATGCGGTCCGATGCGACATGGCCATGCTATTGACCCCGAGGGTCTTCGAACGCACCTGGGGCCGGTCGATGAGAGAGTTTTGGGGACCTGCGATCCGCGCGGTCAAGGCTCGCTACCCGGGCTTTGAATTCCTGGCCGAAGTCTATTGGGATATGGAATGGGAACTGCAAGAAGAAGGCTTCGATTACTGCTACGACAAACGGCTTTACGACCGATTGAAAGATCGCGACTTCGTCGGGGTTCGCAATCACTTGAAAGCCGATATCGCTTACCAATCGAAACTTGCAAGGTTTCTGGAAAACCACGATGAACCTCGCGCCGCAAGCGCACTGGATTGGTCGTTGCATCAACCCGCAGCCATCGCCACGTATCTATCTCCGGGCTTGAGGTTCTTTCATCATGGACAGTGGCAGGGGAATCGGACCAAGATCTCGCCCCACTTGATCCGTGCCCCAGACGAAATCGTCGATCCGTCGATCGAGCTTTTTTATGACAAGCTTGTCGCCTTGCTCGATGACCCAATCTTCCATCATGGCGACTGGGAGTTGCTCAATATCGAGCGCGCTTGGGACGAAAACTGGAGTTCGGATTGCCTATTGTCTTGGGTCTGGCACGAGCCCCAGAGCCGACGAGTGGTCGTTTGTGTGGTGAACCTAGCCGAGCACGAGGCACAAGGTCGGATACACATCCCCGAATGGCTGAGGGACAAGTCCACCGACACATGGAAAAACCTCTGGAGCGACGAACCCTTCGAGATGCCCAGCGATCAATGGGATGCTGGCTGGTGGACGTTGCACGCGCAAGGCTCACAGATCATCGTTGTCGCAAACGCCATGGACCGCATGCTTGAGCATTCTTGCGTCGCTCCGTTCGAGAAAGCTTGAGCCGATCGATCACCTCCAAAAGGTTTTTCGGAGCGTACTTTCTCTGCTCGAGTCGGTCGCATTTGGAGTCTGGGCAAAAATCACTCTGGGCTAAACCCATCCGATCGACGACCGAGGGATGGAGCGTCTCACCGGTATCACTCCTTTGCGCAATGGAACGCGTGTGATAACCCCATAGCCAATCCCAAGTTTTCGCCTCGTCGTTGCTCCACGAATCAAAGCAAGGTCGATAATGCGACAGGTATTCCCAGTCCAACTCCAATCCCAACCCCTCGGCGCGTTCGCACATCCAATGCAACGCCTCATTGGCTAATCCATCTGGATTGTAACTTCCACCCACATTCGCGTGCGCGCCGGCAAACCAAGCTTGCTCTAAATCCCCGGTCCAACCCTCGGGTCTTTGCCATAGCTCGGGTTTGAAAGCCACCCGACGCTCATCGATGGCCAAGGCCTGATAGGCATGTTTGATCGAATCGTTGAGCCCAACATCGTGATGCGCAGCGTCTTGCAACGCTCCTACCGTATCCCATACACCGATGAGCTTGATCTCGGGGCAGGTGCCGCGCTGGCCGACTTTGCTGAAAACCCGATTCCATTCCAAACTCCCCTCCTGAACGCGAAAGTCGTAACAGCGGTACAACTCCGGCACAAAATAATCCGAGTCCTTTGGAACCAAGCCGGCATAGTTCATGAACCCGGCTAAAGTTCTGACAGAGTAAGCGCCACGACTGAATCCAAAAAAATAGAGATCATCCCCAGGCGAATAGTTGTACAACAAGAACCGGTACAAATTCCTCACATTGGCCTTGAGCCCCTGCCCGGTCGCCGCATTCAAATAGTATCTCGAAAAACCCTCGTCCTGCTCTTTGATCCCCAACCCTTCCAAGTAATAAACGACCTGATGGGTTCCATCGCTGGCCGTGGGCAAGACGGCCCTGGCTAGCTTGGTAACGTTCGTCGGGTGACGTCGGTTCGTCTTTGTATCAATCAAATGGTCTCGGTTATTCCAAGTCCCATCGGCACAAAGGACAATTCGCTTCATAGTCTGTTGTTCCGTTTCTCTAAGCCTTGCAATACGACACGAAGTCTATCGGTCGCCCGGTTCAAACTCCACCTCGATGTACCGCTGCCCAATCTCCGATAATTCGGCTTCAAGATCGGTTCGCAATGGCTGCGGACTCGACAGATAAGGCTTCTCGCGATCCCTATAAAGATCCTCGGATGACTTTGCATTCCTCACCCAAATTGTGCTCGGATCGATCCCCAGGTCCTGCAGGCTCTGGGCGTAGTTGCGAACGCTACCGAGGCGTCTTCCGAGCTCGAGCAACAGCCTTCCGTCGGGAATCGTCTCTTCGCGACGCCGTTCGGTCGAGAGAATGGCGCTGGCCTTGGGCTTTCCTCGCTTGGGAACAGGGAGCAAGGTATCCAAAAGACTCCCGATGCCGACGTTCGCTTGGGACTTCTTTCGCTTCGCCTCGTCCATGATCCAAGGGGTCGAGTTGGCGCTTCCGTGATGCCCAACCTTGAGAAAATCGATCGGCTCGGACAAATGCTTTTTGTAGTGCATCTCCCACATCACATTCCAACTCCCATTTCGCTTACCCTCTGCGTATTCGCCGTTCCACTCCGCATCCCCCACAAACAACAGCCTGCGCTTGCGCCAAGTGATCATCAGGACCACGCTCAAATTGTTCTGGATCGAAGACTCCAATCTCGCAAACTCCAATCCGTTGGACTCCATCCGCGAACGCAGTTTCTCGAAATCTCCGCGGCTGATGTTCTTAGGGATGGGCGCTTTAGGGTCAGCCGCATCCGCCTGGAACCCTTTGGATCGAGCTTCGGCAACCCCGGACGAAAACCTTTGGAGCAACCCGTCAGCCTGTTTGCCAAGATAATAATGGTCGATGTCCCTCTCGGGACCCAACACGTCGATCGACGTTCCAGGGGGAAGGTTTTCCACCCCCAACTCTTTAGCATTCATTCCACTATGAACAAACTTGGGCTCAATCTGATTTTTCTTCGGTAGCGTTTCGAGGATCAGCTTCTCAGCATTTTCATTCGTTGCGGAGAAAAAGGATGCAAGCTGCGCAACATCCCCTCGGAGTCGCTTGCTGCTTGCTAATAGCTTACCCATACTCATTTGCGCCAATGACCGAACTTGCCGCACTTTCTTGGCCTGCGGGTGCGCTGGGTCCATGCCAACGCTGATCCAAATATTTCGGACTTGGATGTCCTCGAACCAAGCGGCCTCGAACCCCTTCAAATGGTCAGCGTGACGATGGGTCGCGACGATCAGATCAAGCCTCTTTTTGCCAGGTATCTCCGAATCGGGAAGCTCGCTCTTGAGGTGCTCGATCGCCTGCCTCAAGAGCTTGATGCTACCTAAGGTCCCGCAATCGATCAGGATATGGAAGCCTCCATCTCGATTCGGGATCCGAACATAGATGCAATCACCAAAACCGACGTTGTAAGCACGTACTAGTAGCTTAGATTCCATGGACGCTCTCCGAGGGAGTCTGTGTCGTGGTCAAGATTTCCAAGATTCCGACCCGCGAAGTGACCGTGGGGGGTGCGCTCGAAACGGATCGACCCATCGGGCATCGACAGCGCGATCAATGGCGGAATACCGCGTCCGAGGATCCCAAAGTCCGTCCCGACGATACTTCCGATTTCCCCTTGTGAGATTTGGATCGCAAGATCCTCAAGGAACTTCTCGCGTCGGACTTGCCCCGACTCGATCGCCGCTTGCCAGAGTCGATCGATGCTCCGTTTGCTCTCTTCGCTCGTTGGGCTCTCTATGCTCGGCGAATTTTCTATGCTCGGCGAATTCGCTTTGCTCTTGTTGCTGAGCGGCCGGTCTGAATAAGTGCGCGAGCCCGGTTTGGCAGACCAACTGAGAATGTTCCCTGAGTGGTCAAACACCAGTGTTCCACCGCAAAGCATCGCCGTTTGCATCGACTGGTATTGTCCGAAACGCTCGCCAAGGAGTTCGACATCTTCACTCCAAAGGTACTGCAAGACGAACTGCTTACCTAAGGGCCGATTGCTCTCATCGAGCTTGTCCGTTTCGTAAAGATCGATCACCGTAAAATCGCAGTTCAATGGAATCAGGAGCTCCTGGCGGTTATCGTCCAAGAGTCGGTAAGCCGACTCGGGAGACCCTAGGATTTGCTCGATACTGCGACGGATCGTTAGCCGACGTGGTCGATACATGAGGCGTTCGAAATTCCTAGCTCGCTCGATGGCTTCATGCGGGGCCTCAGGGCCTTCACCGCCGTAGCGATCCTCTAGAATAAAACGGTCCGAGTGTTTGAGAGATTGAACATCGAGCACGCCAAAAATCCCACGATCTCGAAAAGCTTGGGAGATGACCGATATCCATTGGTTGTTGTCCGCAGGATCGCACTGCTGGTGCCATCGGCAGATGGCGAAAGCATAATCGCGAAAACTGATGTCGACCGGTGGTAGCAAATCGAGCGATTGGAGAGTGAGTCGACTTAGGGTATTGGTCGCGTTCCAAAAAACTTGACGGGGCGTTCGGCTCTTTGTGTTTTTACTGCCATTCCATTTCTTACCCATGCCGGTGAGGATATCGAAGATCGCCCCGGAGAGAACCTCGGACAAATCGTGATAGCTTGTCGTCCCACCCATGCTTTTCATCGTCTGCTGATTCTTAAAGGAACGCAGATACGGCCGTCCGGCAAGCGCCTGCCCAAACCTCTGTGCCAATTGCTGAAAATCCGTAGCGTTCTGGAATTCACCTTCGCTCGCCTTGGCAGACTGTTGCCGGAGTTCCTTGTCCTGTAGGCAAACAATCAGTGCGCTCAGGTCGCCAAAGAACTCGTGGAAGGCGTTCGATTCGACAGAGGGACTGGCATAGAGTCGAGGGCGAATCCCATCGAGCAATGCATGACCGAATTCATGCGCGACAATATGGATCGATCGGCAAGTGTATTCGATCTGGCCCTGAGCATTCTCGTAGTAATAGAACTGCAGTGACTTGCTCTGACGATCATAGTAAGCGTTCTGATCATAACCTGCGTGGGGGACGAGAATCAGTCGGCTTCCCTCAAAGGCCCACGGAATCACTCGGCCGAGCGCATTGCCATGTTGAAACATCTCCAGAGCTCGCCCTAGCAATGCCCAAATGCTAACTTGGTCTCTCTGAAGATCGCTCTGGGCTTGGAATTGCCTGCGCTCATCCTGCCATTGCGCGGGTGGTTCGATGGTTTCCGCATCGTTGTCGTAATCGACCACTGCGAATCGAGAGCTCGTCGGTCCGTCTGCCAGATGGGGCTCCCAGGGAGCTCGGATGGTGTCGATCGAACGCCCCTCTGAGAGCGGATCCAGCAGAAAAGGATCATCAAAACTGGTGGGGTGCTCCAGATAATTGAGCTTCTCCCTCAAGGACTTAGGGAGTTGATTCGACTGGGTGTAGAGACTTATCCGCTCTTCTTTACTTAAGAATACCTTGGAGCTTTCCGCCTGAGATTTCGACCGACTGGATTTCTTTGGACTCAAGGCTTCCGCTCCGAATTTCTAGGCTGGAATCTACAGGGCGATTATAGTGTTTTTTGCATCGGTCTCCAACGTTCGGCTGCGATGCGACTTGTAAAAAAAGAAACAGCTAAGCCGCCGCCGCTTGCGCGCCATGGTAGATCGATTGTCCCCAATCGATCGGAGCCTGAGTGCACCGTAGCCAGCGAGAGCAACAGCCGAAAAAACCTAAGTCGCCGCCGCTTGCGCCTCGGGCGGAGCCATTGGGGACAA
>Ga0082207_1000496_pt1 | contig 22365 bp, 17 predicted proteins | sample LakMenEpi10Aug09_FD_71540 | JGI IMG/M metagenome (GOLD analysis project Ga0082207, IMG submission 71540)
AGATTTTGGATCCGAAGCTCGGTCTCATTCGCCTCATGGGCAAAAGCCCCTTCGAACGGTCGCTCCGCGATCAGGGCACGGGCCTCGGCGATCCTTTGCAAAGCCTCGTCCGATCTCCGCGCCCGGACGAGGAAACCGGCAAGGGTTTCGAGATTCTTGGCGAATCCCAAACGATCATCATCGATGCTTACAAAAGGTTGGTAGGAGCGAAGACGAAAATCGATTACCCAGACGGCTTGCCGGATCGCCCCGTCGCGATCGCCCGACTTCTCGAGTTGGTCGGCGACTACCAGACGATAGGAAATCAGGTTGTTGGAGCAATTCCTGTCGCTCGGCCTTAATTCCAAGGCCCGCTCGCAAATGCGCAACGAGTCATACGCATACGGCAAGCACTCCGAGGGTTTTCCGCCGGCGAGACTCACCCGCTCGGCCATCAACTTGTTGAGAAAACAAACGGTCATCATCAGTTCGCTGTTCGTCGGATCCTCCTTCAAGAGCCGCCGCGATTCGATGATGGCCCGATCGATCAGCTCGAGTAACTTCGGATTGTTCTTCTCGTCGGGGTTCAGTTGGTGTCGAAGGAACATGAGCCTATTGAACGTCAGCACTTCGGCGTACCCCCACTCGCCTGGACAGGCCAACCCTCGGAGGTATTCCTCGCACAATGCGGCCCACTCTTCGAAACATTTTCGCTGCTCTGGCGGCGCTTGATCGAGTGAGATCTTCTGACTCTTGTTACTTGCCAAGAGTGCGTCCAAGGCATCCGCCATCCGGTTGATCCCCGTCCGCCAAGCATTGATCGCTTGCTGGTTGGCGACCTTCGCCTCGGCCAGCAACTCTCCCTGGCGCCGTGCCGATAGGAAGCCGCCGATGGCAAGGAGCAGCAAGGAGCCGCAAATGGCCGCTGCGGAGGAGGCCAGAAGGCGATTTCTGGAGCACCAGCGAACCGATCGGCCGATCCGACCGAGGGGCTTGGCGGAGACGGGGCGGCCGGACAAAAAGGCCTGCAGGTCATCGGCCAATCCGACCGCCGTGGGGTACCGCCGGCCGGGATACTTTTCAAGGCATTTCATGCAGATCGCGACGATATCTGCCGGAAGGTCGTTACGCAGGAGCTTAGGCGAGATCGGGTCGGTCTCGCGGATCAGCCTTAAGGTGACGATGGGGTCGCTTGAGACGAAGGGCGGTTTACCGGTAAGCAATTCATACAGGATTGCACCTAAGCCATAGATGTCGGCCGGCGGACCGACCGGGGCCGGATTTCCGACCGACTGCTCGGGCGACATGTACGCGGGCGTCCCTAGGATCTCGCCCGTACGCGTCAGCATCGGCGTCTGCTGGTCGAGGATCCGGGCGATGCCAAAGTCTGTGATCTTGAGTTTGACCTCGGTATCAGTGTAGGAAGCCTTCCGAACGGGGGCTTCGCCGATGAGCATCACGTTCGAAGGCTTAAGGTCCCGGTGAACGACACCTTGACTGTGCGCATAATCGACCGCCAAAGCCATTTGGCGAATCAGCCGCGCGGCAAGATGCGGGTCGATCACCTCTTTTCGCTGCCAACGTTCGACGGTGACACCGTCCAGAAACTCCATCACCAAGACTGGCCGGTCGTCGTGTAACAGCACGTGGGATACGGAAACGATACTGGGGTGGGAAAGCCTTGCCATCGCCTGGGCTTCGACCAACACCCGGCTGAGCGACTGCGGGTCTGCACCGAAAGCTTCCACCACCTTCAGTGCGACGCGTCGTCCTGTGATCTCGTCGCGGGCCTCGAAGACGGTACCCATCCCGCCACGAGCGATCTTACGAACGAACGCGTAATTCGCGATGGAGTTTGGGTACGGTGACGGGATGGGAATCGCGGCGGTCGCCGTCTCTGAATGGGACTCGGGTCGTCGAGGCGATTCATCTGGCACCGGATTGCTACGGCGCGTGGAGAAATCAGCCGCGCCCAAGAGGTCCTCTTGCCACCATGGCACGACACCCGATTCGACGATCGCGACTACCGATTCTCGACAAGCCGAACATGAGTCGAGATGCCGCTCGATCGACTCCGCAAGTGCCTCTTCGATCTCGCAGGCGACGAACCGGCGAAGCGTTTCGAGGTCCACGTGTTCGCCTGGGCCGTCGACTGAGGAGGCGACACTGCCGATCACGTGTTGGACTCCAACCGTTTTAACTCGCGCATGATCCCACGCTGGACCCGACACTTGGCCATGTAAACCGAAGGGACCGATAGGCCCAATCGCTGTGCCGTTTCGGCCCCCGACAGCCCTTCGAAGGTCAACAGGCGAAAGGCTTCCCAAGTCTTGGGATCGACGCGTCTGCGAGTTTCCGCCATCCCGATCGAGAGTAATTCTTCACGAATCAGCCGTTCCAACCCGTCTTCGAGCGATTCCAAGGAGAGTTGAGAGCGGCGAAACCTTTCTGACACTTCGATGTCCCGCTGGCGGTCAACTCGCCGGATCACTTGGCACCAAGAGTGCCACGCCACGGTTTTGATCCAGGCACGAAAGCTGCCGACACGCTCCCGCTGAAAATCCGACACGCGAGCCAACACCTTCAAGAAGGTGTCTTGGATCAGGTCTTCGGCGTCCTCGGGCGGGACGTCCCAGCGGTCGCACCAGGCTCGCAAAAAAGCGGAATACCTGACCGTAAATTCTTCCCACGCTTCCTCGTCCCGTTTGGCGATCTGCCGCAACAGGTCCACGGAAGTGTCGGCTAACGCAGGGGCACGGTCTTCGCCTGGGATCATCATCACTACCCAACGATCTCTGAAGGAGGCTTGGGCTCCAATCCCGCAATCGAATCATGCCAACGCGACGACATTCTTCGCGTGGACCCCTGACCTTTCAACCTTTCAATCTCTAAGTGTGAAAAGGAAAACGTGACCCTCATGACATTGCGTCAAAAATCACATTACCGCCCCAGGGCACCGATGAAAATGTGGCATTTGAACCATTCCACGGCCGTAGTCTGGCTGCCTGAGGCGGGGAGCGGGTGGAAGGGGGTGCGGGAAACCTGGGGCCGGGTAAACCGCCCCACGGCCGGCATCAGCGGTCGCCTAGCGTGATCGAAAAAGGAAAACTTAACCGCAGGGTGACGACCAAAAAAGAAACCTTCACCAATCCTGCGGGCTTGGTGAAGGTCACGTGCGGGTCGTTCGAGTCGATCAGTGGGGACTCGATAAGTTAAAACCGCAAATGGAGGTGAACGGACTTGAACCGATGACCCTCTGCTTGCAAAGCAGATGCTCTCCCAACTGAGCTACACCCCCGTTGGATCGGAAAGGGTAAACCCTTACCGACGAACGATGACCGACAAAACGAACGATGTCGAGGGCAAAAACCCTCGGCAAGTCGCCCAATGCGCGTGCCAGAACTCGAATCTGGGACCTCGTCGTTATCAGCGACGCGCTCTAACCAACTGAGCTACACGCGCTAAAGCGGCCTTGGTTTTAGGCCGATCGGCACGATTCTGCAAGGGTTGGCGATCGACTTTCTGGTCCGGCCTGCGATCGGTGGTCCGGTTTGGGCCAAAAGTCGGGGCTGTGGCGACAATCCGTTGCGAAATTCGCCGATCGGGGGGGAGGGCGGTGGGGGGGCGACCTGATTCGCGGCGGATTGTCGGATCGGCGCCGTCCCGGGTGGAGCGAAATTTTTTGTCGATCGGGAGGGGTGGAATTCGGGAAAAGATCTGTTTTCGGCGACCTGAACTTTTTGCTTAAATAGCCGTCTGAGGCGTTGTGTCTGGAATTGGGTTACCCCAAGTTGAAAGGAATCGAGATGCCGAGCTTGTTGTTATTCATCCACCGGGTCGTGAAGCGCGGTTCGTCTTGGCGGGGGTTAGCTCCCGCATCCGCAGGCCTTGGGTTGGCAATTGGCAGTGTCGGCGTCGCGTTTGCTGCCGGGCCATCGGTCAAGACCGCTCTGGAGCTGCGTCCGGTCCAGAAGGGAGTCCCCTTCCAGGAGGTGGCGGCAGACGAGGCGGACAAGTGCCGCGTCGAAGACCTGAAGGAGAACGATTGGTCGGGCTGGGCAGTCGTCTCTGGGGACGGCTTGCGGCTGCGACGCTTTGCCGACACCAACTCCGACAAGAAGATCGATCTGTGGTGTTATTACGAGCAAGGGGTCGAGATCTATCGTGATGTCGATTCCGATTTCAACGGCAAGGCAGACGAATATCGTTGGCTGGGGACTGCGGGGACGCGGTGGGGGATCGACGCCAATGAGGATGGCGAGATCGACCGCTGGAAGCAGATTTCCGCGGAGGAGGTTTCGGCGGAATTGATCGCCGCCTTGGCCGCGCGGGACAAGAAACGGTTCGAGCGATTGTTGGCGACGGGTGAAGAGATCGCCGGGTTGGAATTGGGGAAAGAAACGGCCGATCGGATCACCGCGAAGGCGGATGCCGCGGCCCGCGGTTTTGCCGACTTGGCCTCGAGCCAAAGGGTCGTTGGCGAGAAGACCCGCTGGGCACAATTCGCCGCATCGAACCCAGGGATCGTGCCGGCCGGGACACAAGGTTCGAAGCGGGACCTGAAGGTTTATGAAAACGCCGTCGCGATGGTCGACGACGCGGAGCAGGGGGGACAGATCGTCGTCGGGACATTGATCCAGATCGGCGACCTCTGGCGGATGATCGACCTCCCGTTCGTGGTCGGGGCCGAGGACACGACCACCCAAGTGACGGGCAACTTCTTCACCCCGGGGATGGGCCTGGCGACCGGGACGTTCGGAAGGGCCGCCATCGGGGCCGAAACCCAAGAATTGGTGGTTGAACTGGAAAAGATCGACAAACAATTGGGAGCGGCATCGAAGCCGGCCGAACAATCAGAACTCAACCGCCGCCGGGTCGATATTGTCGAAAAGCTGATCGCGGCATCGAGCGATGCCGCCGAGCGTGAGACGTGGATGCGTCAGTTGGTCGATACGGTCAGCATGGCGGTGCAAAACGGAACGTACACGGACGGCTTGGAGCGACTGCGTAAATTCAGCGACGAACTGCCAGCCGACAGTGAAGCGATCAAGGCGTATGCGAAGTTCCAGATCATCAGTGCCGAATATGTTCAAAAGCAAAAGCCCGATGCCGACTTCGCGAAAGTCCAAGAGTGGTACCTCACGGAGCTGAACGCATTTGTCGATAGCTATCCGGAAAGTCCTGAGGCGGGCCAAGCGTTGCTCCAACTGGCACTCAGCAAAGAATTCGAAGAGAAGGAGCAGGAGGCGTTAGAACTTTATGCGCGGGTCGCGAAGGATTTTGACGGGACTGACATGGCCGAAAAGGCGGCCGGTGCGGTCCGACGGCTCGAGTCGCGCGGTCGCACGCTGCCGTTCACCGGGACGACGATCCAAGGACAACCGTTCGACTTGGCGAAACTGCAAGGGAAGCCCGTCGTGCTGCACTATTGGGCGACGTGGTGCGAGGCGTGCAAGCAAGACATGAAGCTGCTCCGGCAGTTACAAGCCAAATACCAATCCGCGGGGCTGCAAATCGTTGGGGTCAACGTCGACAGCACCCGGAAGCAAGCGGCAACCTACCTGCAGGAAAACCCGGCCCCGTGGGTCCACCTGTACGAGGACGGCGGTTTGGAATTGAGCGGTTTGGCGAAACAACTCGGGGTGCAAACGCTGCCGATGATGATCCTGATCGATGGCTCAGGTAAGGTCGTTTCGAACAACATCCACGCCGCATCGCTCGATACGGAGATCGCCAAGATCGCCCGACCCGCGGCATCCGCCGCCGCGGTCCCTGGGTTACGGGGCAAGAAGTGAGCCTCGATGAGGCCCTGCTACGATCCGGCCTGACCTTGATCGGGTCGGCCGATTCGGGTCGGATATCCTGGGCGAAGTGGCCGCAGTGGTGTTTTTGGGGATGCCTCGGATTGACGATCGCCGTCACGGCGATCCGAAACCCGATCAACGAGGCCTCACCTCCCCAGGTCGCCCCGTCGATCTTCCTCTCGGAAGGGATCGTCGACGCCACGCCGGTCTTCGAGAGTTCGGCGATGGGAACGGTCGCCGCGGCCCCTCACGTCCATGCCTCGACCGTCACCCGTTTATCGGGCGAGCGTCTGTTGGCCGCTTGGTTCGGCGGCTCACGCGAAGGTGCTTCCGATGTGGCGATTTACCTGTCCCGATGGGAGCCCAGCTCGGGGGCTTGGGGAGAACCCTACCCACTGATCGATCGGGCATCGGCGAGCAGGGAACTGGGCCGCTACGTCAAAAAGCTCGGTAACCCGGTCCTGCATCGCGACCCTCGTGGGAGGGTCTGGCTCTATTTCGTCACCGTGTCGACGGGGGGATGGAGCGGCAGTTCGGTCTCGCTGAAATGGTCCGATGACGAAGGGGCATCTTGGAGCGAGGCCCGGCGTCTGATCACCTCCCCGTTCATGAACATCAGCACGCTCGTCCGCTGTCCCCCGATCGATCTGGCCGACGGCGGGGTGCTGTTGCCGCTGCACCACGAACTCCTGATGAAGTTCGGCGAACTGGCGCGGCTCGATCCGCAAGGGAACCTAGTCGAGCGTTATCGAATGAACTGTGAAGCCTCGACGCTGCAGCCGTCACTCCTGGCGACGCCCGAAGGGGGATTGGTTGCCTTTTATCGTCGGGGGTCTGGGGAAGCGCCCTACGTTCACGCCAACCGTTCGGAGGACGGCGGGGTGACCTGGACCCCGGCGGAGCCGATCGACCTCCCTAACCCCGACGCTTCGGTCTGCGTCGTCCGTCGGCACGGCGCGCCGGGCGGCGCGTTGATGGCCTTCAACCCGAGTTCCAAAGACCGGAAGACGCTCGCCCTTGCCGTCTCGCAGGGGGATCGTGGGTGGCGGATCGTTCACACCTTTGAAGGTTCGGGAGAGGCGAAAGAGCTCTCTTATCCGACGCTGATCCGAGGCCGGCAAGGGGAGTACCATCTGACCCACACCGAAGGGCGGACCCGGATTCGGCACGTCCGCTTTAATGAAGCCTGGCTGGAGGGTCGATGATGCTCGAAGCCCCTTGGCTCTGGAGCCATCTGTCGTTCGGATTGGCGGTTGGGGCGATCATCGTCCGGCTGTTTCCGCCACGTGTCGCGTCCGGCCGAGGCGGGCCGGAGACGACGATCGGGGATGGATTGGGGGCGTGGCGTTCCAAGGCTCGAGGATGGCTGCTGTTGGGTGTGGCACTCGCGACAGGCTTGATCCCGCTGGGTGACATCGATTTGGCAGGCAACCTGCTCGGTTTTACCGGTGAGTTGAGCGTCACCACGCTCGCCTACCTCGCGGCAGGCTGGGCTCGGGGGAGCGGCTTCGTCGGACCGCAATCGCGGCCCGGTTTGGAGGCGCCGGACCCCGAAGGGCTTGCGGCCGGCCGGTGGCCAAAACGGACCCGACCCCTCTTGGCGGAACGGGTTGTCTGGTCGGCGCTCGGGGTGGCACTCTACCTCCCGGCTCTCTCGGGGAGGGGGCCGGACGTCTATGGGATCGGTTATGACGCGACGATGGCCTGGGCGGCCCTGGCCGTTGCGACATGGCTTGCCTTGGTCGGCCATTGGGGTCTCGCCTGCTTGGGGGTGGCGATCGTGCTGTGCTGGCAGATGCGGCTATCGGGCGGCGGTAACTTCTGGGATTACGCGATCGACCCGTTCGTATTCACCGCCTCGGTATTTCGGCTCGTTGGCGACGGCCTAGCGAAGCGATTCCGGAACGACGCAGCGCCCAGGACAAACGGGGACTTGTCGCTTAAAATGAAGGTCCCGGCGTCCGCCCCTTGATGGGCCCGCAGGCCCGACCCCTTAACGGTCCCGTTTATTGATGCAAAGTTTTCTCGGCGGTATTTCGGTCACCTGTTTCGTCGGCAGCTACCTCGTGGCGATGCTGCTCGACATCAGCCGTGCCGCGGGTCGGTTGCCCGGGCGGGGGATCCTGACGATCGGTTTCACGCTGGCGGGGCTCTTTACACAAGCGGTCTACCTCATCGTCAGGGCGGTGGGGCAGGAATCGCGGGGAGACGCGAGCCTTTTGGCAGGTTGGTACGATTGGTCGTTGTTGGTGTCGTGGGGATTGGCGGCTTGCTTTTTGATCCTTTATCTCCGCCGCCCCGACACAAGCGTCGGGCTTTTTTTGCTACCTCCCGTCCTGATCTTGGTGGCATTCGCATGGCCGATGCGAAATTGGGAGCCGTTCTCGCGCGTCGAGGCGGTCGGGATGTGGAGGAACATCCATGGCTTGGCAATGCTTGTCGGAACGGCCTCGGTGCTGATGGGCTTCATCGCGGGGTGGATGTATTTGACCCAGGCACATCGGTTGAAATCCAAACTGGCGGGTGGGGGAGGGATGCGGCTGCCGACGCTGGAATGGTTACAGCGAATGAATCGCGACTGCCTGGTGGTCAGCACGATCGCGATGGGGATCGGGCTGCTGGGGGGGGTGGTGATGAACCTGAATCGACCCGGCAATGTGGGGTGGAGCGATGGTGGGGTGATCTTCTCGCTTGTCCTTTTTTTCTGGCTCCTGGCAGCGACCGCGGTGGAGTACCTTTATCGGCCCGCACGCAAAGGGAGGAAAGTCGTCTACCTGACGCTTGCCAGTTTCGGTTTTTTGGTGCTGGCGATTTACGGGACCTTAACCAGTCAACACGGCCAGCGGCCCGCCGATCAGGCGCCGACGTTATCGACCGAAAGCACGGGTGAGCCGTCGTGAAGCTGCAGATGATCGGCTGCAGCCATCAGACGGCGGCCGTAGATTTCCGCGAACGTTTATCGTTTTCCGCCGACCAAGCGAGAGAGGCGATCCGTGCGTTCCGCGAGCGATTCCCGGCATGTGAGCTGGTGCTGCTAAGCACGTGCAATCGGGTCGAGCTTTACACCGCAGCTGGCGAATCGGCCCCGGGTAAGGACCTTGATGGCGGACCGGATCGATCGGAGGTGATCGAGTTCCTGGCGGGGCAGCGCCAGGTATCGGTTGACGATTTGATGGACGCATTGATCTACCGCAGCGGCTCCGAAGCGGTGGCTCACCTGTTCGCGGTCGCAGCGAGTCTCGATAGCATGGTCTTTGGCGAGACGCAGATCCTGTCTCAGGTGAAAGAGGCCTATGACCTGGCATGCTCCGCCGGGTCAGCGGGCCCGTTGACGCACGCCGCCTTCCAAGCGGCCAACCGCGTCGCGAAGCGCGTGCAGCGAGAAACGACCATTCACCGCAAGCGTGTCAGCGTCCCGAGCGTCGCGATCGGTGAAGTGGCATCCGAGTTTTTTGAGACGCTGTCCGGAAAAACGATCGTGCTGTTGGGTGCCGGCAACATGGGACGCGAGGCGATGCGTTACCTCGTCGATTCGGGCGCGAACAATGTCCGTATCCTTAACCGGACCGAGTCGCGTGCCGAAGAGCTCGCCCAAGATTTTAACGCCCGGGCCTTCCCTTGGGACCGCCTGGACGAACAGTTGATTCAAGCCGACATCCTGATCGGCACGACCTCTTCCCCTGAACCGGTCGTCTCGGCGGAACGGTTTCGATCGGCCCGCTCGCGAAGGTATGAGCGCACCCTTTTGATCCTCGACCTGGCCGTACCCCGAGACGTGGCCCCCGAAGTCGGCGTTTACGACGAGGTCTATCTGTACGGTGTCGATGACCTGCAAGCCGCTTGCGAGCGCAACCGCCAGGAACGGCAGCGGCAGTGGCCGAAGGCTAAAAAGATCATCGACGAAGAGACGGAAAGGTTCGTCGCCGAGTTGCATCACCGCACGACCGGTCCTGTGATCCAGCGGCTCCGCGATCACGCCGACGAAATCCGTCGGGAGGAGTGGCAGCGATTGAGCAACAAGTTGAGTCAGATGGAGATCCCGGACGAAGCCCGTCGCGAGATCGAAAAATCGCTCGATCGCGTGATTAATAAGCTACTGCATCCGCCGCTGGCGACCCTCCGCGAGGCGGCAGCCGACGGTCACCAAAGGGGCCTACTGGAAGCGATCAAACGGCTGTTTTCGCTCGGCGACTGATCAGCCGCGGCGACGGCGATCGTACTGGTAACCCGGGATGAAGAAGCAGGCGGCGGCAACGATACCGAAGATCAGGTGGGCGTAGAGCGGAAAAACCGCCATCAGCACCGACGCCGCGAGCAGCGCGGCCGCTTGGATGTAAAACGCGCCGCTGAACATCCCCGCTTTGATGATAAAAACCCCGGCGCTGATCACCCCCAACAGCGGCGACAGGGCAAGGACCTCTAGGCCCAGCCACCATTCCAGCGGAAACAGCATCGCGATCGAAATCATACTGCTACCCCAAACGTGCGCGACCTGTCGTTCGACGAAAGTCACGGGCCCGATCCGCTGACGAAGTTTCCAGAAGACCGCCGCCCAGGCGCTTAACCCGATCACCCAAACGCCGATGTAGGTCCAGCGGTCTTCGACCTTCCACCATTCCAAAACCCAGGTTAACAGGGACGCGACCAGTAACACCAAGGCGTGCCACATCCAGAGCATGCCCCAATTCGACAGCACCGCGGCATGATGCGTGTCGCGAAACCATCGGGCGACGACCTGCGTGAATCGGCCGCTTGCCGCCGCGACGCGTTCGTCTCTCAGGTAGGCCTCCAAATCGTCAGCCAAATCTTCCGCGGTCTGGTACCTCAAATCCGGTGGCTTTTGCAAACATCGGATCACGATCGTTTCGAGGTCGCGGTCCAGTCGCGGACGCAAGGCCCGCGGCGGGATGGGATCTTGTTCGATGACCAGCATCACCAGTTCCATCACCGAATCGGCGACAAACGGAGGGCGACCGGTGAGGGTGTGATACAACACGCAACCCAGGCTGTAGATATCGCTCGTCGGGCCGACATCCTCGCGGCCCCCCGACGCCTGTTCGGGGGACATGTAAGAAGGCGTTCCGACCAAGGAACCGCTGCGGGTCAGGTCATTTTCGACGCCGAACCGTTTCGCCAGCCCGAAATCCGAAACCATCGGCATGTCATCCTGATCGATCAGGATATTCGACGGCTTCAAGTCTCGATGAACGATCCCTTGCCGGTGGGCACAACCGATCGCACGGGCGACGACCGCGATCCACTCGGCGGCCTGCCGCTCGGGCAACGGCCCGTCGACGAGCAGGTCCGCCAGCGTCGAGCCCGAGATCAGCTTCATGCTGTAAAAAGGACGGCCGTCGATGTCACCGACGTCATAAACGGGGACGATGTTGGGGTGTTGTAACTTTGCCGTCGAAGAGGCTTCCGACAGGAAACGGTTCAGGTCCTGGTCGCTCGCGAGTCGGCCGCGGAGGATCATCTTGACGGCAACGTCGCGATCGAGGCTGAGTTGCTTCGCGCGAAAGACGACGCCCATCCCGCCGCGTCCGAGCTCTTCGATGAGCTCGTAATCGCCGATCCGAGTGGGCAACTGCAGGCGTTGCCATCGCCGCGACGTGACCGGGTCGGATTCTTCCGACGGCAATTGGTCAGAGGCCATCCCCGCGATGTCGGTGATCAGGACCGCGCCCCACAACCGACGGAGGTCCGATGCCAAGTCCGGGTGTTCCTGGCAGACGCGATCGATGTCGACCTCACGGCCCGCCGCCACCTCGTCGGCCAAGTCGGAGAGGATCGCGGCCAGCTTTAGATCCTCTGGCGATTCGGGCTCGTCATCGGAGATCGGGAAAGGTTCTGATGGGAAGACGCCTTCACCCAGGGGGGTGACGGAGGCAGTTCCTGGCGACGGCTCGACCGACATCTCAGGCCTCCGACTCATTGTCGGCGATGGAATCGGCGGCAGGATCGGCAAGTAGCTGCCGAAGCCGACGCAAAGCGCGTAGATAACGCATGCTCGCGGCCGGCGGGTTTAGGCCCAGGGCTTCGGCGATCTCGAGATTCGACAGGTGCTCGTAATGCCGCATCAGAATGACCTCGCGGTCCTGCTCGGGCAAACGATCGATGGCGGCCTCGACACAACGGGCCATTTCGGCCTGAGTGGCGGCGGCGGCAGGGGTGAGGGCGGGGTCGCGGAGGTGGGCGACGAAATCGAGGGTCGACTGGTCCGCCCCCTGGGGTGCGGAAATCGGTTGCTCCCGATCCATGTTCCGCTTAGCGCTGACACGGTGCCGGCGGTAGGTGTCGATGATCCGATCCCAGGCGATTTGGCGAATCCATAGGTGGAATGCCATCGCCGGGTCTTGAAGATAACGGTCCAGACGGCCGCTCGCTTCGAACATCACCTCCTGAACGACATCGCTCACATCGACCCGGCGCTGCACCTTACGGTCCAGACGCAGCTCGACCAACCGGCGGACCGCCCCGCGGTGCTTCTCCAACAACTGGCTGACCGCCTGCTGGTCGCCGGACCGGGCGGCGACCAAAAGTGTATTGGTCTGGTCGCCATTAGGCCAAATCGATTTGCCGGAATCGGTCATGGAAGGGAATACCACGGGAGATGAAACTCGTTTGATATGATCGAGCCGCGTCAACCCGGGCTCGATTCAATCGGCCAGGGGAATGATTTCTAGATCCTTGAACCGGATGACCATGGCCGGACCGACATGCAACTGAAGGGCAATGACGCCATCCTTAGAAGCCTTGTCGCTCTGGTTGTCGATCACTTCGGAAGTAAGCTGGCCGTTGATGAAATGCTGGAGTTTGGGCCCTTTCGCGACGACACGATATTCGTTCCAACCGTCGGTCTTGAAACCCTTAGCGATTTCTTTGGAGTCACCAAATGTCTCGCCTTGTTTTTCACCCGTCGCGGAAATCGTGACCCGTTGCCCCCTTTGGGCCAGGATCCCGCGGCCGCGTTCCTCATAGTTGATCCCGGTAAAGTTGTTGGCCGCTTCGATGTCGGCCTGGTAACCGCCAACAACGAATTCAGGGGCACCCTCAATCACGCTGCTGCGGTACTGAATACCACTGTTGCCCCCTTCGACCCAATACTTCAGCCGCAGTTCGAAGTCGGCAGGGGCATCCCCTTCCCACACGAGGAAGGTGTTCTTTTTCAGCGGGTTCTCGGCAGTCGTCTTGCCGACGATCGCGCCGTCGGCGACCGACCACAGGTCGGGCCGCCCGGTCCAACCCTGAAGTGACTTGCCGTCAAACATCGAGATCGACTTCGGTTTTCCGTCCTGGGCAAACAGGGATCCGGACGTAACGACAAAAACCAATAAAGTTGTGAATGTTCGTAACACGAGAAGGGCTCCGGGCTGCGAGGCGATCGATGAAATGGGGAGGTCGTCACCCGTCGGTGGGGATACCGTCGGGATCTAGGTCGAAATCGCTTCCGACCCGACACGAAGCAGCCATTGTACCCATAATCATGGCGGGCGGTTCGCGGGTCCGCAGCACCAAGGAACGGCCCTGGCCGGGAAGGATCTGCCCGAAAACGAAAAGAGCCGATCCACCCTGGAGGATGCACCGGCCCTTAAACCAATCAGCAAGCGACTCAGGTCGGCAAGATTACTTAGGAAGGATGACCGAATCGATGACGTGAATCACGCCGTTGGTGCACTTGATGTCGGTGGCGACAACGTTTGCCTTGTCGACAGTCACCTTGCCATCAGTCACCTTCACGGCGATCGACTGCCCTTGCAGCGTCTTGATTTCGGTCGCCTTGACGACCTTGTCTGCGGTCATGTCACCGGCGGCGACGTGGTAGGTCAGGATCGCCTTGAGCTTTTCCTTGTTCTCAGGGAGCAATAGCGATTCGACAGTCCCCTTGGGGAGCTTGGCGAAGGCTTCGTCGGTCGGTGCGAAGACGGTCAGCGGGCCTTTGCCGCTGAGGGCATCAACCAAGCCGGCTGCCTTCACGGCGGCGACCAACGTCTTGAACTTACCGGCGGCGACCGCGGTCTCAACGATCGACTTCGGCGCATCCGCAGCGATAGCTGGGGAGGCGAATAGTACCAAAGCAGCGCACATCATCAAAAACTTTTTCATCGGACGAGCTCCAGGGGAGGATAGGGGATCAGCATGAGGGCCACATGGGCGAAAGGTTTACGCCGTTCTCAATGACCCGTTCCTTCGAACATTGAAACATTACAACAGCGACAACCCCCCCCCACTAAAAACATGACGGAGCTTAACCGGCCGCTGACCCGAAACGCGGGGCCATATGCGGATAACTGCGGCAAGGAGCCGCCACCAAGCGGATCCCCCGGCGTGTCGTCACCGATGAAGAGAGGTTCGACACGCGTGCGTCAGGCGAGACGCGTTCACCGGATCCATCAAGGGCCTGTGATGGAATCAAGATCGCTAACGGGGCTGGGTTAAGGGGCAGGGGTGGTGGGGAAAATCGGGAGCCCCGCGCCCGTCAGATCGGTGAAACGGAACTGAAATTGCCAATCCTGCGCCCAGGGTTCGGTCTGCGCGTTTTGCAGGACTTTGATCAAAACGGTGTTGCGCCCCGGCACGAGCGAACACTCGCCGACATACTGATCGATCCGCGTTCCCGAGTGGTAGACCTCGTTCGACAGGACCGGCTTCCCATTGACCCAGACCTTATTAGCAGTGATGCACCCGAGTCGGGCCTGGACCCGTTGGCCGGCCTGCGATGCGGAAGACTTGCCACGGAAAAAGTCGGAAGGCAAATCGAACTCGGCATAGGCATAAACAACGGCGTCTTTCGCCTTCGCGAACGTGGGGTTCAGATCGACCATCCCCAACGGGTCATCACTCGTCACCAGATGGGCAACCTGAGGGGCGTTGTCCGACTCGTCGGCTTTACGGATCGAGGCTTTCTCGGCGAGCCATGCTGGCGGCAAGCGGCCTTCGGCGACGTAGAGCGTTTCGGGAAGGTACGAGGTCGCGAAATGTTTCGAGTCTTGGTTGTCGTACGTGCCCATCGCCCACCAGCGGCGAATCATCCCCAATTCCTCAGCTAAATCGACTTTGACACCGAGTTTTTCGAGAGCGTTCGCCGCAGCCTTGAGCTGATTCGGGTTACGACCTTCGGCGAGGACTTCGCGGTACGACGCGATCGCCGCATCATTTTCTTTTCCCTCCTGCTGCGCCGCGGCGCGGTCGAGCATCCGCGAGATCGCGAGATGGCGGACCGGCAAGCTCGGGTCGGTTTGGGCACCTTCCATCAGCATGGCGAGCGATTGGGGGTCGTTGGCGACCAGCAGCTGGAACACCAGATGACGCGCATCGGGATCACGGCTCCGATCGGCAAAGAACGCTAGCAATTCCTGCTTAGGAAACTCGCCATTTTCCGCGACGCTCGAAGCGACGACCCGCAGCCAGTTCTTGACCAATGGCGAGGCGTCGCCGAAGGCCCCTAGGACGGCCCCGATTTGGGGCGCGGGTAATCGGGAAAGTCGATCGGCAGCCTCGCGGGCCGCTTGGTGCCCGGCGCCGGCCGGCCCGACTTTCAACATCGTGGCGACGTCCGAACGAAGGGAATCTTGAGCGGGCAGTTCTCCCACCGCGATCAGGGCGACGCAAATCATCAGCGAGGCGATTGGGGCAGATCGAAACATGGGCGGCGACCTCAGGGACGGGGTTCGGATGACTCCCAAATTCTAGCCGAATCGGGTCGGCTCTGCAGCCATTGGCTGGCGGGGGGCTTTTTGATGGCGGCGACCCCGCTTCGACCGGCTGGTGCAGGGACGCTTTTGACCCCCCGCCGTCTCGGTTACCCCTGCTGACCTTGACTTGGCTAGCCGGCTGGCGGTACGAAATCGGTATCCAAGAGGGCGAGTGATTACCACTGGGTCTTGGGGATTCCCCACCCGGTCGCCACTCATCCGTCCCGAGTTTCATCGCCCGTCCGAGCGGCCGAGCACCTCAGTTTCTCCCCCCCAGCCAAGGAAGGCCGGACATGTCAGTCCCCGTCAACTCGGTCCCCCTGTTAGATGTCGGTCGCGGCAACCATCCCCTGCGACAGGAGTTTTTAGAAGCTCTGGGTCGCGTGATCGACAGCGGGAAATTCTTTTTCGGCCCTGACGTTGAAGAGTTAGAGAAAGAGATCGCGGCGCACAGCCAAGTCGCGCACGCGATCGGATGTGCGTCAGGAAGCGACGCGCTGCTCCTGGCGTTGATGGCCTTGTCGGTCGGCCCGGGTGACGAAGTGATCGTCCCGAGCTTCACCTTTTTCGCCTCGGTCAGTTGCATCACACGATTGGGGGCGACCCCTGTCTTTGTCGACATTCGCCGCGACACGTTCAACATCGACGTCGATAAGCTGGAGGCGGTGATATCACCCAAGACCAGGGCCATCATCCCCGTCCACCTGTTCGGCCAGTGCGCCGAGATCGACCGCATCTGCCAGATCGCCGGCGGTCGGGATATCCCGGTCATCGAGGACGCCGCGCAAGCGATCGGTGCGGCTTATCACAGCCGACCGGCGGGGAGCTGGGGCTCGATCGGCTGCTTCAGCTTCTACCCGACCAAAAACCTTGGCGGGATGGGCGACGGGGGGATGATGACCACCGGCAACGACGCGGTGGCAGACCGGCTTCGGCTCTTCGCCGCCCACGGGATGCGTCCGCGGTACCACCATCATGTCGTCGGGATCAACAGCCGTCTCGATACGTTCCAAGCGGCCGTCCTGCGGGTGAAGATGAAGCATTTGGCGGGGGGTGTCGAAGCCCGTCAACGAAATGCGGCCCGGTATGCCGAGCTGTTCGCCGCTTGCGGGCTGGCCGGCAACGAACAGATCACGCTGCCCTACAGGGATCCGGCCGCGTTCCACGTTTGGAACCAATACTCGATCCGGGTGAACGGCGGGCGGCGGGACGAACTGAAGGCACACCTCGCGGAGCAGGGGATCGGGACGGAGATCTATTATCCGATCCCGATGCATCGTCAAAAGTGCTTCAGCGATTTTCGGATTTCTCGCGACGGCTTGGCCCAGACCGAAGCCGCTTCGGCAGAGATCCTCAACCTGCCGATTTATCCCGAATTGCGTGTCGACGAACAGCTCCGCGTCGTCGAGACGATCAAGCGATACTATGGCAAATCGGCCCGCGCCGCGGCGTGATCCGACCGGCGCCGCCTTGCCGAGTTGAGAGACTGGGGAGAGACTAATCGATCCGTACAAGGGCCACGCGGTGATCTCGCCGTGTGGCCCTTAGCTCGTCCCCGTTCAAGTGAGGTTGACCCGTGGTGTCCGCACCCGCCCCGATCGCCGATCGCACGACGGCGGTAGTCGCGGGGCCCCGTTCGAATTCGGCGGAAGGTAACCCGCGTCGCGACGACGACCCAGCCGCCCGCTCCACCTCCGCGGCCGTCACGACCCGCCGCCTGGGGAAGCGTTATGGCGACTTTGACGCGCTGATCGACCTGTCGCTTGAGGTGGCAAGAGGTGAGGTGTTCGGGCTGTTGGGTCCGAACGGGGCGGGGAAAACGACATTCTTGAGGACGCTCCTCGGTTTCGTTCGCAGGACGTCGGGGGAAGCGGAGGTGTTGGGGATCGATCCCGAATCGGACGGCGTCGGGGTCCGACGCCAAGTCGCGTATCTGCCGGGGGACGCACGTTTGCCGAGGCACCTCCGCGGCCGATCGGTGCTCAAGTTCTTCGCGGACATCCGGCCCGACGGCGATTTCGACAAGGCGATGGGGATCGCCGAGCGATTGGAGCTCGACCTTCGCCGGCACGTAGGGCTGATGTCGACAGGCATGCGGCAGAAGTTGGCGATCGCCGCCGTGGTCGCCCCCCACTCACCGATCCTGATCCTTGACGAGCCGACCGCGAACCTCGATCCGACGGTCCGTTCGAGGGTGCTCGATTTGGTGACCCAAGCGAAGGGCGAAGGGAAGACGGTAATTTTCTCGTCGCATGTGCTGTCTGAAATCGAAGAGGTTTGCGATCGGGTGGTACTGCTGAAACGGGGGCGGCTGGCGAGGCAATTGGCCCTGACCGACCTGCGTGCCCGGCATCGGATCGTCGCGGAAAGGGATCTGACGTTGGGCCAGAAGCATCCGGAGGTCCCGCCGGAGCTCGCCGAGTCGGTCGAACAGGTGACGGCCGCGGGGGATCGTTTGGTCATCGAAACCGTCGGCGACCTGGCACCCCTGCTCGGATGGTTATCGATGCTGAGGTTGCGGCAGGTCCGTGCGGAAGCCTTCGGGTTGAGGGCGGTCTACGACTCGGTTCACTTCTCTGACGAGTCGAGGCAGTCTTGATCGATCGTGTCCTGATCCGCACCTATGCCGTGCAGTCGATGCTCCTGTGGTCAGCCTGTGCGTTCAGCTTATTCGCGTTCGCTTGGGTCAGGGTTTGGGTCAGCAGCTTGATCGACATGGGGCAATTCCGGACGATCCTGGAGCAGTTCCGTGATTTCGAGCGTCTCGCACCGATCGGTTTCGACGCCTTGTTCACCCACACGGGTCGGGTCGGTATGACCTTTGACGAGCCGATCGTGATCCTGTGCATCGTGGTTTGGGCGATCGCGAGGGGATCGGACGTGGTGAGTGGCGAGCTCGGCCGCGGCACGATGGAGATGTTATTGGCCCAGCCGATCTCGAGGACCTGCCTCCTATTGTCCCATGGCGTCGTAGCGACAACAGGGTTGGCGTTACTCGTGCTGGCACTTTGGGCCGGGATCGCGGTCGGGGTCGCAAAAACCGAAGTCATCGAAACGATCCCGCCCCCGGCGATCAGGATCCCGTTCACGACGATTGAGGTTCCGCTGTCGATCGCGACGGAGACAAAAGCGACTTTTCCGATGAGCCGTTTTGTCGAACCTGCTGACTTTGCCAGCGGTGCCTTTTCGCTTTTCGCCTTCGGCTTTTTTGTCCTCGGGCTGTCGACGCTGTTGAGCAGTTCCGACCGATACCGCTGGAGGACGATCGGGTTGGTCCTGACAGTTTATGTCATTCAGTTGGTCGTCTTCGGCTTGGGGAAATCGGCGGAACGGCTCGATTGGCTGCGGGGCTGGTCGTTCTTCAATTGGTACCGGCCGCAAAAGCAGATCGCGTTAATCGCCAAAGAGGGTTGGGCTGCACCGTGGCGGCTGACGGGGCCAGACGCGGAATCCTGGTTCGGACCCGGGGTTTACCCGCTACTTTTGCTCGCCGGCGGGTTGCTGTTTTACGGGGTGGCCATCTGGGTATTCCGTCGCCGCGACCTTCCGGCACCGCTGTGAGGAAAATCGGTGAACAGGATCGGTATCCATGCCGCGTTCAATACGGCCGGCGGGGGTGACCCGGGACGCACGCGTTAAGGAACGGGCGGCTAGGAACGGGCGGCTAGGGGCGGTCGGGTCTCTCCGAAACGCTCGTTGTGGAAAACTGGGTCAAATTTTATACTCGCGTTGTCTTACGGCTTACATTTCCCGACGATCACCTAATGAGTCTATCCGACCGAACCGTCGCGGTATCCGCTTCTGCCCCCCCCCTTTTTCGTCCCCCCTATTTCCTTGGGGTGGACGTGGGCGGGACCGGGATCAAGCTCGGATTGGTCGATGATCAGGGAAGGGTCCTTCAGTCCGGATCGATCGAAACGCGAGAAGCAGAAGGGCCCGTTGCGGCGATGCGACGGGTGGCGGGGGCGCTGGAGCGATTCGAGTCGGAGCTCGGCATCGATCGCCAGGATTTGGCCGCGATCGGCTTGGGGGCGCCTGGGCCGATGGAGATTCGGACGGGGATGTTGGTCGCCCCGCCGCAACTCCCTTCCTGGTCCGACTTCAATCTCCGTGACTGCTTGGCCGGCCTGATCGGCAAACCGGTCGCATTCATCAATGACGCCAACGCGGCGGCCTTCGGCGAGTATTGGCTGGGTGGGGGCGAGGCCTCCGATTCGATGGTGCTGTTAACGCTCGGGACAGGGGTCGGCGGGGGGATCGTGATCGAAGGGCAAATGGTTCACGGGAAAAACAGTTTTGGCGGCGAATTCGGCCATCTGGTTGTCGACCCGGCGCCCGACGCGAGGCTCTGCGTCTGGGGCGGGGGAAGGGGCCAATTGGAAGCCTACGCATCGGCGTCGGCGGTCGCCCGGCGGGCCCAAGAGCGCCTGGAGGCGGGAGGGGGAGGTTGGCTGCGACAGATCAACGGTGAAATCACCGCCTTGGACGTCCATCACGCCGCCCTGGCCGACGACCCCTTAGCGCTGGAGATCATTGACGAAGCGGCAAAGTGGTTAGGGGTCGGCGTCACGACGATCGTCCATGTCCTCGACCCGGGACTGGTCGTGATCGGCGGGGCGATGACCTTCGGCGGCCAGGATTGCCGGATCGGTCAACGTTTTCTGGAGGGGATTTCCAGGGAGTTTCGCCAGAGGACCTTCGACAACGTTTTTTCAGGGACCCGAATCGGCTTTGCACTCCTGGGCTCGGATGCGGGATACCTGGGGGCGGCCGGGTATGCCCGAGACCACTTGGCCGCTGGGGGATTGGGTTAATCCTTCTAACCTGTCCGCAATCAGGCCCGTTCCCAAGCCCTCAGGGTGGGATCGCGTCGCAGGATCGAAATCACTTACCATTCTGATATGACTCAATTCATTCGCAATTTCTGCATCATCGCTCACATCGACCACGGCAAGAGCACGCTCGCCGATCGGCTGTTGGAATTCACCGGCACGGTCGACAAGCGCCTGATGAAAGAGCAACTGCTGGACGACCTTGACCTCGAACGACAGCGGGGGATCACGATCAAAGCCCGCGCCGTTTCGATGCGTTACAAGCTCGATGGCCAGCTTTACGAGCTCAACCTGATCGACACCCCTGGCCACGTCGATTTCCACTACGAAGTTTCCCGGTCGCTGGCGTGCTGTGAGGGGGCGCTGCTCCTGGTCGATGCCTTCCAGGGGGTTGAGGCACAGACCGTGGCCAACGCCTACGCCGCGATGGAACACGACCTGAAGATCATCCCGGTGATCAACAAGATCGACCTCGCGTACGCGCGCCCCGAAGAAGTCGCCGAGGAGATGAACCAAACGTTGGGGATCGAACCAGAGGATTGCGTCAAGGTGAGCGCGAAGACGGGTGTCGGGGTCGACGAATTGTTGCGGGCGATCATCAAACAGGTCCCGCCCCCCAGCGGCACGGCCGACGGCCCCCTGCAGGCGATGGTGTTCGATTCGAGCTACGACGACTACCGCGGGGCGATCACCTATATCCGGATGATGAACGGGACGGTTCGCAAAGGACAAAAGATCCGTTTGCTGCGTGCCGGCACGCAACACGAGGTCGTCGAGATGGGCCAATTCGTTCCTGGCCGCAAAGCGTGCGACGAACTGACCGTAGGTCAGGTCGGTTATCTGATTTGCAACATCAAGTCGTTGGGTGATGTCCACATCGGCGATACCGTCTCGACCACCGGCCCGGATGCTGCCGCGGCGCTTCCGGGCTATGACCGTCCCAAGCGGATGGTTTACTGCGGGCTGTTCCCGAGCGACGGGCAGGATTTCACCGAACTTCGCGAAGCGCTCGAACGGTTGGCGATCAACGACCCGAGTTTCGATTTCGAACCCGAGACCAGCGATGCCCTAGGATTCGGTTTTCGCTGCGGCTTTCTCGGCCTGTTGCACATGGAAATCGTCCAGCAGAGGCTAGAACAAGAGTCCGACGTCGACCTCGTCCAAACGGCACCGAACGTCACCTACGAGATCGTGACGAAAAATGGCGAGACCCTCACCATCCACAAGCCCCAAGACGTCCCTGACGCGGGTGACATCGCCGAGTTTCGCCAACCGATCGTCCGCTGCAACATCGTGATCCCGACGGAGTACATCGGGGCGATCATGCGCCTCGCCCAGGAGCGTCGCGGGATCCAACGGGGCCAAGAATATATCGGCACACAGCGGGCAATGTTGACCTACGACATCCCGTTGGCCGAGGTGATCTATGATTTGCACGACAAGATTAAAAGCGCGACCCGCGGCTACGGGACGCTCGATTATGAGATGGTCGGCTACGAACCGGCCGACTTGGCTAGGCTCGACATCCTCGTCAACGGCAACCGCGTCGACGCCTTGAGCGTCGTCTGCAACCGCGCGGACGCGGACCGACGTGGTCGGGCCGTAGCGAAGAAGCTTAAGGCGGAAATCGAGCGACACATGTTCGAAGTCGCCGTCCAGGCGGCGATCGGGAGCCGTGTCATTGCCCGCGAGACGGTCCCGGCGATGAGGAAAAACGTCACCGCCAAGTGCTACGGCGGTGACATCACGCGTAAACGCAAATTGCTCCAGAAGCAAAAAGAAGGGAAAAAGCGGATGAAGGCGGTCGGGAACGTCGAAATCAGCCAAAAGGCCTTCATGGCTGTCCTTAGTGGTGCCGACGGCGGTGAAGGTTGACGCGGGTCAGAAGTTAACGCGATCTCGGCATCAGAAGCCGGCGTAACGATTTAGCGCCGAGGCTGGCGAATGCCCTCCTTCGAGCAATTCGATCAGAACTTGACTCGCGTTGAAGGCCGCCGCCCCCGAGTTTTCTAGGATCACCTTCAACATCGATCTCCCCAGCGAATCGCAGAATGG
>Ga0082207_1000498_pt1 | contig 22274 bp, 22 predicted proteins | sample LakMenEpi10Aug09_FD_71540 | JGI IMG/M metagenome (GOLD analysis project Ga0082207, IMG submission 71540)
CCGGAAGTCACCCGCTTTTTCTTTTTACGCAAACGATTGGCTTGGAAGTACCAGGCGGCTAAGTCCAGCCCAAAGAGGTATCTATATCGACCTGCTTTGCGAAATGTGGAACTCTGGCCCGATGACCGAACAAGAAACCCAAGCCTTTTGTTTGGGTTTGTCTTGGGATATGGTCTGGGATTTACTGAACCAGAAATTCAAGCTCAATAAAGATGGGCGGTGGTACAACGAGCGACTAGAGGACGAACGGCTCAAGCAAATCGCTTTTCGTGAAAAACAGGCCAAAAACGGTATTTTAGGTGGTCGGCCAAAAGCCAAACAAAACCCAGACCATAACCCAAACGAAACCCAAACCTTAACCCAAACACAAACCCAAACGAAAGCCAAACAAAACCCTTCAGTCTCAGTCTCAGAAAGTATTAAAGAAGAAGTCCTTACGGACTCGTCTCCGGAGGCCGTCGACCAGTCAGAACCGGCTGCCGCTGGCAGCCCTGCCCCAAAGCCTCCCGAGGGTGAAGAACCCTACGAGCTGAAACCAGAGCCAGCGACCAAAGCGAAACGAAAACGGGAACCCAAGCCCTTTGACCCCAACCGCGCAACGATGGATGACGTGCTGGACTGCTGGGAACACTACTGGGGAAAGAAAATCCAGCTCACTGATGCCCGCAAGAAAAGTCTCCGCGCAAGGCTTCGGAATGACTGGTGGGAGCAAAACTTTGCCGAGGGCTGTCGCAGGGCCACCAAATCGGAGTTTTGCAACGGCTCAAGCCCGAGCGGCTGGGTAGCGACTTTCGATTGGTTCATCCGGCCGGATACGCTGGCAAAAATCATGGAAGGAGCCTACGAAAAGCACAAAAAAGACCCCTACGCCAGTTTCCAGAAATTTTCCGCTGCGTCTCAGGGATAGGAAGTTTCCTAGCGCCAAAATCAACAGAACCGGCCCGCCAGTGAGCGAACGGTAGTCCAATAGTCCAATCACGCCACTAAATTAAAAAATGCGTCAGGAGCGAAATATGAACGTCGTAAACACTAGGGAACGAAAAACCAAGAATCCCGATAAAGTTGACTCTGAGCAGGCCGTGTTGGCGGCTGCTTTGCTCGACTTGACGCTGCTGGATAAAGCCCAAGCGGCGAAGCTCGGTAAGGCTGATTTTTCCACGCCGGAATACGGCGAGCTGTACGACAGGCTTTGCCGGCTCCGCCTGATGGGCGATGCGGCCGGTGAGAGCGGCACGGTTAAGGCAATCCAAGAGTCCGGCGTGGGCAAAGAAGCGCTTCGGGCCATGATGGAGATGGGTGACATTTACCGACTCGACTTTCGGCTGCATGTGCGGCGGGTGATTGATACTTCCCGGATGGCTCGGCTGGCCAAGGCGGTCGAGCAGACGGCCGAGCGAATTGAAGCCCGGGAGCCGATTTCTGACACCCTTGAATGGCTGGAAGCCGAATTGCAGCAGGTGAAAGCCAACCGGGAAATGAAGCTGTTCGACTGCACAGCCCTCGGGGAAATGAGCATTGCCGCCAAGCGAATCGAAACCACCATCGACGCCTACACCGGCCTGAGCGAGCTGGATGACCTGATTGGCGGCTTTCACGCTGGCGACTTGTGCGTCCTGGCGGCGCGGGCCTCGGTGGGGAAAACCGCTTTTGCCATGCAGATTGCCGAGCACAATGCCAACCGGGGTCGGCCGGTCCTGTTTGTCAGCCTCGAAATGGATGCCGTAGACATTTTCGACCGCCTGATTGCCAACGACACCGGAATCAGCGCCAGCCGCCTCCGCGGTGGCCGCAAGTCACTTTCCGATAATGACCTGGAGCGAATTGCCAACAGTGCCACCAGCTACCACGACCTGCCCCTGACGATATTTGCGCCGAGCAAAGCAACCACGGCCGACATTCGCACGGCCGCCCGCATCGCTCACGCCCGGCACGGCCTGAATCTGATTGTGATTGATTACCTGACCTTCATTCGGCACCCTGAGCGGCGAATGGACCGGCGAGAACAGATTGGTGAAATCTGCAAGGAGCTGAAGCGGCTGGCGAAAGACTTGAAGGTGCCGGTCATTGTCCTGAGTCAGCTCAACCGGCAAGCCGAGGGTGAAGTCCCGACGCTGGCGATGCTACGGGAATCGGGCTCCGTCGAAGAAGATGCCGACCAAGTGGTGTTTGTTCACCGAGCCGAGCGGGTATCGACCGAGGGGCAAATCATTGTCGCCAAGAATCGACACGGCCAATGCGGCTGTATCAGCGTGGATTGGAACGGCACAGGCATGCGCTACAGCGTGGCTGAGTTTCGGGCGCCTCAGGAGCAGGCTTCCAAGGGCGCTAAGGCTTGGAAGCCCCGGCCAAAGCAGAACTGGCAAACCGCAAAGCCGGAGGGCGAACCGTGGACAGGCTAACCGATGAGCAGGTGATCGAATTGTGGGAGGAGCGAGCCGCCATCATCGAGTTTGACGGCAAGCAGCCCCGCCGTGATGCCGAGCGCCGAGCGTACGCGCAAATCAAACGGCAACACCGGCCAAATGAAAAGATGCCCGACGCGACAAGCGGCTGGCTGAAGAAGGTGTGAGATTGTTTATCTTGAAAGAGAGGGTTTTGTTATGATTCCGATGATTCTTTGGTTTGATAGTGCTATCGGTATGCTTCAAAAGTCTATTGTCGTTCCGGTAGGGCTGTCAGAGCGGTATGCCATCGTGATTGGTGACGACCATCGGTGTAATTGTTTTTTCATTAAAGAAGCGGAATGGCACGTCAATAAAAACTGCCTTTTTGCAACAGTGGAAATTGATGAAGATTCCGTAGAACCAGATAGCAAGGAAATGGCCGAGTTGCTGCTTCAGCAAGGCTGGAAGAAGGTTATTTCGAGTTGACTGAGGTTCGATAGCCCTTAGCCTATAGCCGCTTTTTGGCGGGTATTGGGGGTGTCTCTGTCGCCAGAAAGCGATTCTGGCTAAGGGAACAACCCGTGACTACGTTCGTGCCCGCGGCTGAGGCCGCTTCTGGTGTCGATGCTGCTCGCCTGTCTCGCCAAGACGTGATTCACGCTTGGCAATCGTTTGGTGAGGCCGTCACTGTCTGGGAGGAAAGCAAAGCTCCCGTGCTGGTGGAGTGGGAAGGCGGGCTCTCCCGCTCGTTCGAGCTGCTTGAGCCGGCCGTGGTTCAGCTCATGCAAGATTTGCAGGACGACACAGTGATTGAAAAGTCGGCGTGGGCCATTGTCCTGGCGATTGATGAGTTTATCAAAGCCACCATTGAGTGGGCGGAGCAAGTCAAGGTCAATCCCCGCGGCACCAACCCCAGCGGCTCCAAAGCGGTCTGGGATGCCTATCGAGAGGTCCGGCCAGCAATGGAGGACCGGCTGCCGGAGAAGCTGGAATCCGTGGCCAGCCTGCTTTCCCTGCGAGGAATCACGCCACAGCAGGTCGCAGTGATTTACGACTGGTACGACGAGTCCGGCAATCCCGATGTGGATAAGGTCGAGGAGGAGCGGCTGAATCCCGGCCGGCACACGGCAGGGACTCGCAATCCAGCCAGGGTCAAGCGCGAAAAGGAAATTGAGGCCCGCTGGAAAAAGCGGTGTGAGGAATTTGGCGGGTATGACCCCAGTGTTTTTGACGGCTCGGACTCGACCGAGCAGCCTCCGCGGAAAGACCCGCCTGCACCCGAATCCTTCGAGGAGTTGCTTTCCTATGAGGGCATGACTCTTGAGCAAGTTGCTCGAATGAAGCAAGTCTCCATCGACGAAGTGCGAGAGCACGCTCGGGAAATCGCCGTAATGAACACTGACGTGGCCCGATTGATGGGCGCGGAGCTGGCGGCGGAACGGTTGACTATCGACCCGACCAAGGTCGCCCGCAAAAATCAGATTGAAGCCTCGCTGATGGAAACTTACGCTGGGCTCGAAACGAAAGAGCGGGTGTGGGCGATGGCCGACGACGGCTGGAATGTCGGTCGCATCTGCGCCGGCCTGCGAGCCCATGGCGTCGGTGTGTCCTACGAGGACGTTTTGCGGTATCTGAGCCAGAAGCCCGAGGTAACGAGTGAGCCAGGACAAACCGAAGAAGCCGAAGAAGCCGAAGAAGCTGGCCAACCCGGTCGCAAGGCGAACGCAAAGCGAGGTCGAGTATCGAGAAAAACAAGCTAGAGCGCTGGAGCTGCTGGCGGAGGGCTACACTTACACCGAAATCGGCAAAGAGATTGGCGTCTCTCACCCGATGGTGTCCAACTACGTCAAAGACGGCCTTGGACTGTACAAAGAGCGAATTGCCGAGAGCGTCGAGACTCTGGTTGCGATGGAATGGCGACGGCTCGAACACCAAGAAACCAAATTGTGGCGACTGGTGCGGAGCGCGGAAAACGATGCCTTCGACAAAGACGGTAATCGTGATTACAAGTCGATAGCCACGCTTTACGCTCGCCTGCAATCGCTAAACGCCGACCGATTGAAGCTCATCGAGAAAATCGACCCCGGCGCAGATATGTCGCTGGATACTCGGGTTTCGCTGGTCGTCGTCCGCAGCCGCCAGGAATTGCCAAAAATTATTGAAGCTACGGAGTTCGCGCAGCGAGTATTACACGATGAGCTTCCTGCCGAGGGCGCGCAAGAGCCAGAAACAGACGGTTGAGCGGGTTAAACTCGCTGACGGCACAATCCAGTGCCTACACCAAGTCTACGACAAGCAACTCCAGTTCATCAATTCCCGTGACTTCGTTACGGGTTTTGTCGCTGGCCGTGCTTCCGGCAAAAGCTATACCGGCGCGCTCAAAGTGCTGCACGACGCCAAGGATGGCTGGGAGGTCATGGCAGTTTCGCCAACCTACGTCATTGCCGAGGACACGACGTTTCCGACGTTCATCGAGGCTGCTTCCAGTGTTGGCCGGCTCATCAGGACCAAGCTGAGCCCGTTCCCGAGAGCCTTCTTCCGAACCGATGACGGTGGCCGAGCTGAGATTGCTTTCCGCTCGGGCGAAGACCCGGACAAACTTCGCGGACCGAGTAAGCCGATGCTCTGGATTGACGAAGCCTCGATTTGCCATCAGGACGTTTTCAAAATCGGTGTCGCCACCTTGCGGTATCGCGGGAAGATGGGCCAATGCCTGCTGACCTTCACTCCGAGAGGCAGAACGCACTGGACATTCAAGGAATTTTTCGACATGGTTGACGCCGGCGAAGCTGCCCGCCTGGCTGGTGTCGGCCTGCACAAGTTCGGGGATAGCTGGTATCGCCAAAAGAAAAATACCAGTCTCATCCAAGCCCACAGCTCGGAAAATCCCTTTGTGGCCTCGGAGTACGTGGACCTTATCAGCGGCGTTTATACGTCGGCAATGCGGGAGCAGGAATTAGCCGGTAAGTTCGTGGATGTGGCCGGGCTCTTGTTTTCCCGAGAGAATTTCCGGCTCATCCAACCATTTGACGTGCCCCGTGGCGCAATGCGAGTCCGCTACTGGGACCGCGCCGCGACGGCTGGCGATGGCTGTTACACTGCCGGGGCGCTGCTCTCTATGCCGTTCGACAGTCGGCCAGCCCGAGTCATCATTGAGGACATTGTGCGCGGCCAATGGCACCCAGCCGACCGCGACAAAGTGATGCTTGAAACCGCCAAACGGGACGCGGAAAAGTACGATGGCGAAGTAATAATCTACATCGAGCAAGAAGGGGGCTCGGGCGGAAAAGAAATCGGCCAGATGGACGTGGCTAAACTCGCCGGCTTCCCCGTGTTCCTGGACGTGGTAGGAGGCTCACGCAACCGGAAGAAAGACGGAATTAACCTGCCGGGGCCGGCCAAGGTCGTTCGAGCGATGGGGCTGGCGGCCCAAGTCGAAGCGGGTAACGTGGCCATCGTCAAAGGTCCGTGGAACGATGCCTATCTGGATGAAGCCACCGCCTTTCCAGAATCGAGCTACGCGGACCAAGTAGACGCCTGCTCCGGCGGGTTCAACAAGCTCGCCATCCACTGGCAGGGAGAAGCACAAAGCCCGGAGAGGCTTGCGCCACCCCCGGGCTTTGGTAGTAAGATTCTCGAAATGCAGAGCGTCTTGGCTCTCAACCGAAAAAGGCTTTAGCAATCTTTCGGCGCTGCTTTTTTTTGGCCTCAAGCTCAAGAATCGCTCGGTGATACTGGCTCATACTCATGCCCCTTGGCTTCAGTTCGACCAGTTTATCCAGAATCGACTTTGGCAACCGAACGGTCAACATGACAGTGCCCTCGGGGCTCATGGGCGGTCTACCTTTTGGCATGGGCCACCCCCTGCTCCTGCTTCTGCCGCCATTTCCGAAGGTCGAGCGGCCGGCGAATCGTCATCCGTTGCCCTGCCAGCTCGTTCTCCTGCCCGCCCGGATTACCCCAGCGGTTCGGCCAAGAGCGAGTCACCAGCACGTCCAGTTCGTAGTACGCGCCAATCAACCTGCCCTCGTAGAAGTAGCCGTAGACTGGCGGCTCTTGGTCCTCCCACTCGTAGACGCGGAAGTGCGGTTCGAGGGGGGTAATCGGGTCGGCGTCGAAGCTGGCCGGCATGACCAGCGTACCGATTTGCTCAATCAGAAACTCGGGATGGTCGTGGAATGATTTAATCATAGTAGGTTTCTTCCTATCGTGTGGTGGTGGCTCGTTTATTTGCTTCGCGCTCAGCAGCCGCTCGGCCGATTTTCTTCATTGCGTCACCAAAGGCGATTGACAGCCCGGTTACGTCAACGAAAAGGTTTCGCCGCAACTGCCTGATGGCGTCCTCGGCCCTGTCGCACAGCTCGGCCAGCTCCTCGATTGCCAGCCCTGCCCAGTGCAGTTCAGCAGGGGTGGCGGCGGTTGGCTTAGGCTTTGACTTGGCCGTTTCCTCAGTCGTCAACAGTTCGCCGACAGGCGTAGCATGTTCGTCGTGCATATCGTCCTCGTCGCCCCAAAGCCTCCTGCAATACGTCACGGTGTCGCCTAATCCTGCAACTGGGGTCCAGTGTGTATCCATGAATACATTGAAGTGGCCGTCGCTGATTGCACAACGCAATGCCCATTCAAGCGCATCAGGCTCAGTCGCCAGTGCCGCCTCGTAGCCGCCAGCGTAAACCTCAATGGTATTTCCAAGTTCATCAACCGTGGTTTGGATTGTGCGGTAAGTGTATTCCGGCATGTTTCTTAATCTCCTGTTAGGTGGTTTCCTATAGTTCAAAACAATCAAACTCGGTGGATTACTCGGGGTTCGTGCAATAGTTCGAGCTGTTCTTCCATAATCTCGACGCCTTGTTCGTCGCCATTCAAACGGTATTTTTCCAAGCGGTTGCGGTACAGATTACGCCACCACGCAATCACGCCCCCAGCCAGCTCCACCGCCTTATCTTGCAGCGCATCACCCTCAAGCCTGGGCAGCACAAGTGGACTGTAATCGTTCAGGCTTTTCCCTTCAAAATTGACGTGAAATTCCTTGCCAAGCTGCTCCCCGGTTCGCTCGTCAGTCACAATCATCCGGCGCTTTCCGCATGAATAGACAATGCCCTGGGTAAACCAGACGGTCCCGCTGCGGTCCCAATCCCCAATTACCGTTACTTTGTCACCCTTACTGAATGTCGTCATTGCGATTTTCCTTGATTGAATTTTCCGTGATGGTGCAGGCCGTCCGGTGAGCACCGGCTACACGGCGCTGTTAGCGGCGTCTTTCAGTTGACTACCAAATTTCTTAATAAGGCTTTCCAGTTGTCGCACTTGGCGACGTGCGCTCGCACGCTGCTGCTTGTCGTCCTCCCAGCGTCCGGTCAACTGGTCGTTGTTGGCGTGCCCTTCTTCGCGGAACGTATCTAACACGTACCGAGCCTCACGCAAAACAATTTCATCGTCGTAACTGAGGTGCCATAAGCCAACCTCGTCATCCTTCGCAAGATTTTCAAGAGAATACGAAAGCTCGTGAATTTTGCTTGCCGCATTGGCCAATTCTTTAGTAACCATAATTCAATTCCTTGTGTTGCTTTCAGCCACCATTGGCTGGAATAGGTAGTATACTATATCGTATTACAAAACTCAAGCCTTTAATCCTTTCTTTCCCTACCGCAAAAAGCACGTAAAAACGCGGGTAAATAGAAATTCTTGGTCAGTATTGAATAGGTGGCATCCTATTACTACAATCCTCGCAAGGATTCTAGTGCGGCGAGGTAGCCATGTTTAAGTGCAAGATTTGCGAGGGAACAGAAAGGCCTTCCCCGGAAGAGATTGGCAGGGTTTTGGCCTATCTCGGTGCGTACCGTGATTCTGTCACAAAAGACCGGTGCCGTAACTGCCTTTCCTGCTGGATGGAGGAGAAGTTCGGCGTCAATTTACGTGGCGAGGATGAAGGGCCTTGCGGCGCGGTGAGGAAAAGCGGAGGGCCATTTCGGTACGGAAGCGGCGGCGGTAGGCGGATAATGCGAAAGCCGGAGCCGTTTCGATGAGCCCAATCGAGCAGTACATCAACAGCCTCGGCGGCGACCAGCTCAGCGCCCGCGCAATGCCTTGGTCCTACGGCGTTGAAGCGGGGGTTTTCAATTGCGATTGCCTCGTTTGCTGGGCTCAGTCAGTGGAAGTAAGGGCCCCAAAAGCCGCGTCAAAAGTGGTCAGGGTCAATCGGCGTGTGTACTGGAAGCTCAACAATTTACAAAGAATCTCAAGCAGGCCGGCAATCGTAGTCTGCCGATGGCTGGATGGCCTGGGATGGCATGTGGTTGACGGAACGGCCGGCCTTGACGTGGGGCTGGTAAGGATTGCGGTGGATAATTTCAGGAGCGTGTCTGATGGCTAAGAAGGTTTACATTGCGGGGCCGATGCGGGGCAAGAAGTATTACAATTTCCCCGAGTTCGACCGGGTGGGCGGGATACTGCTCTCGAAGGGCTACAAGGTCTACAGTCCTGCCGACTTGGATAGGGAGCACGGCTTCGACCCGTGGGAGCTGCCCAAAGACCACGACTGGAACACATTGCCGGAAGGGTTCGACCTGAAGCAGGCGTTTTTCCGCGACCTTGGCGCAGTGGCCGAGTGCGACTTCATCTGCCTACTCGATGGCTGGACCGATTCAGTCGGGGCTCGCTGCGAATACTTTGCGGCGCGGTGGCTTGGGCTGCGATTCATAACCGAGAGCGACGGGATGATTTTTGAGCTGGGCCCAGGCTGGGAGCCGGCCGGCGCGTCTGTGCATGCCAGCGAGATTCCGCAAGTGGTGGCCAATCACGTTGCGTCGGGGCCGGTGGACGTGTTCTTTAACGGTCAGTTTTTGGGCACGGCTGAAGCCTTGGAGGTAGTTGATAAGCCAACCGAATTAACTCCAGAGCAGGAAAACGAGATTTTGCGGTATCTCACCGAGCAGGCCAGAGCCGGCAACCGAAAGCCACCTGAATCAATCCTCGCCGAAGCTCAGCGTATTACCGGGGGCGACCGGCAAGCCCAATACGGGCCACCGGACCAGGACTTTCGCAGAACGGCGGAAATGTGGACCGGGCTGTTTGGTGATTTACTGAAATCGGGCACTAGATTCGATGCTTTTCACGTTGCGCTCGCTATGATACTGCTGAAATCCAGCCGGCAGATTCACCAGCGCAAACGTGATAACTGGACTGACATCGCCGGATACGCCCACTGCGGGAATGTCTGTGATGAGCAAGCCGCCAAGCCAACATGAGTTCGGTTTCCACGATGAGGAGCACGACAACACCGTGGCCTGCTGGGCCTGCGGCAAGTCCTGCTACGCTCAGCAGCTGGCCGACAGCGAAGTGATTTGCTGCCAGCACTGCTGGGCGAAGATTCCTCACCATCATCGCATGTGGATTCAATTGCTCAGCAAGGCGGCCGAGGAGGGTGGACTTGGCCTGCGAGAGCTGATTGCTCGCAGCAGTACCGAGGGTTTTGACCAGAACGGTGCGGCTGATTGGTTCAGGAGTCTATACGGGCAGGGCGGCTCGAATTGAGAGTTTCACAGGCTTAGGGACATGCCTATAATCTGCGGGAAATCCTCAGAGGTCAGGCCGTGGCAAAATCTCCCCTATTCCGACTTGCCAGCCGAGCGGCGCGTTTTGCTGCGCGCCGTGCTTTCCAGCGTATGCCTGCGGGGAGGGCGATTACCCAGTCCCGACGCCAGCTCAAGGCTGGGGCGATGGCTCCCTTGCGGCGGGCGATGAACAAAGCCAGCCGCGACCTGACCGGCCGAACGGCGATGAACCGGGTGCGGCGGGAGTTGAACCGGACCAGCATGAGCGGCATGGCGATGCAGGCGGTCAATGCCCTGCTTCGCTCGATGGGGCCGTTCGGGCAAGCAATCCAAAGCTCAATCCGCAGCCGCGGCGGGCCGGCCAAGCAGCTTCAAGCAGCGGCCGACTTGCTGCGGTCCTACGGGTACGAGATTCTGGGTAAAGACCCGAATTGGGCGGGCTACCAGCGCGGGGAAGAAGCCGCCAAGGAAGTGTTGGAAAACGCGGGCTACACGATTACGCCTGGCGGTCGAGTCATGCCGGCCAACCCGCCTCGCTGGATGCCATTTCCCGAGGAGGAGGAGCAGCCAGAAGCCACCACCGAAACCGCGACGGCACCCGGCAGGCCCAGCGACACTCAGCGACCGGACCTGAGCGAAGAAACACGCCGGCCACAGCAGCAGCCCGAGGGCGATGAGGATGAGGAGCCAGAGGTTACAGTCACACCGGAGATTCGCACGCCGGCCAGCTCAAACGTCTATTCATTCCAGTACGACTACAGCCGGTCGATTCTCTACGTGCGCTACCAAGAGCACACTGTAAACCCCCGAGCGGCCAAGATGAGCAGTTCTGGCGGGCGAACGCACGTCAAAGGTGAGCTAGGCCGTACAGTGGGCGGCAAGACAGGCGGGCCGGGAGCGCTCTACGCTTATTACGACGTGCCACCCCGAATCTTCGAGCGAATTGTGCGGGCTCCGAGCGCGGGCAAGGCGGTTTGGGATGACCTGCGGATACGCGGCACCGCCTACGGCCACCGATTCCGCTACACCCTCGCAGCCGGCCAAGTGGTCAGCATGGATGGGCAAAAGGGCGTCTACATTCCGCGCAAGGTCACGCCGCAAGGCTTCAGGAGCCGCACACTGGCCATCGAGGGGACTGGCCGGCGAATCTACGGGCACAGTGCCCTACCAGAGGAACGGCGGAATTTCCGTGGCAGACCGAATCAACCGAATCGTGGTACACCTAACCGAGGCCGACCATGACCGCAACCAAGAGTAAGCCGAAGCTGCGAGCGCTGAACCTCGACGCCTTTTACGAGGGGCGGCAAGCCTTCAATTTAGGCCAACCCGCCAGCGTTTGCCCCTACACCAGCCGCAACACGGGACCGGCAAACGAGACTGACCAGCGGCTTGACTGGATGAACGGTTATTACCAAGCGAAGTACGGTGACAAATGGGGAGTGTGATGTTGCACCCGGAACAAATCAGGGTCGGAATGTGGATACGGGTCGAGGACGTTCGGCCCTGCTCGATGCCGATGGGCGATGGGGAAATCTTCGTTCATGCGCAGCAGCTCAGCCAAGCGCAATACGCGCTTTCAACCTTTGGCGGCATGCCGCTGCAAGTCGTGGCGGTGCAGTTTCCGTTTGTCCTGGCGAATTGCGGGCCGCGGGGCTTGCTGATGATTGACCTCCGCTTTAATCGCATCGGCAAGTGCGACAGCAAGTTTGTGGACGTGATTAAGAGGATGCGGGCGCGGAACGCAATGGCGATTGCCCAGCTCCAATCCGAACCAACCCAGCCGCACAGCGATGAAAGCGGCGATGAACCTGAAGAAGTGAGCACCTGATGGACCGTGAAGCACTGGTAAAGGGACTGTTAGGCGGCAAGACGAGCAAGTACCCGCTCTCGGCTCAAACCGTGCCGATGAGCGTGGCCAACGCCAGCAAGACCGACCCCGCCATGATGTGGCCCGGCTCGCCCCCCAACTGGGGTCAGCCGGACATGCCGCATATCTTCAGCTTTGTGGGCCGGTACGGCATGGTGGCCAATGCCTACATGCAGTCGGACGAAGCCCTGATGCACTCCTCGGCCAACGCCGAAATCATGCGGAACGAACCGATGATTATGGAGTGTGTCGAAGCCCGGATGCGATGTGTGGCGCTGCTCAACTGGCACATTCAGCCAGTCGATAACGATGTGCTCCGTGACGCGCTGGACAAAGCCGACAGCCAAGAGACGGCAATGCGGATTCGGGCGGCGCTCAAGAAGCCCAAGAGCGATGCGCAGGTGATGGCGGACAAGCTCACCAGCATCCTCAAGCACACCCCGCACTTTATGAAAATGCGGTACGCGTTGATGGACGCCATCTGGTACGGCAAGACCGCTACAGTGCAGACAATGGGCGTCCGGCCGATTGGCGGCCAGCGGCGGATTTTCGTTCGCAAGTGGGAGCCCAGGCACGGCGACAAGCTGATTTTCCGCTACGCCGATGGCTCTTACGAGTACGACCCCGACCAAGTGGGAATCCGAATCGGGCCGACCACCGAGGCCCATGATGACAAGTGGGTGGATTACGCCGGTTTCGAGCGGTCCCGAGTGGACGCGACCCAGCACGGCTTCGTCTACTGGTTTGATGGCCAGCAGCGGCGTCGAATCTGCCTGCACAAGCACATCATCGAGGACGGCGATTTCATGCGGCCCGAGAAGGCCGGCAGCATCAACGGCGTCGGAATCCGCAGCCGAATTTACTGGACGTGGTGGGCCTATCAAGAGAGCCTGAAACTGCTGCTCGAATACGTCGAGCGGTCGGCACTTGGTATCGAAATTTGGAAGTACCCTGCCCACGACCCCAAGGCTAAGGAACGCACAGAGAAGGCCGCCCAGGAACGCGGGGCCCCTGGCCGGAGCGTGGTGCTTGTGCCAATCCCGACCGGCGAATACGGCGATATGTACGGGGTTCAGATTGTCGAGCCCGGGCTGGGTGGAATCAGTGAGCTGCAATCGGTTTTGCAGACCTTTTTCGGCCACAAAATCAAGCGGTACATTCTCGGCCAAACACTGACCAGCGAGGCAGAAGCGACCGGAATGGGCTCGGGTGTGGCTGATGCGCACCTTGCGACCTTCCATGACATCGTGAGATTCGACGGGCTCAACCTCGAAGAAACCATCACGACCGACTTGCTGCGGCCACTTCAGCAGTGGAATTTCCCCGGCACGGATGACATTTTCCTGCGGTTTGTCATCGACACCGAGTCGCCTGACGCGCAGGAGCGAATCGCCAGCTACCAAGCCGCCTGGGCAATGGGCGTAAAGATTCGCACCGAGGACATTTACGACGCGCTGGGCGCCTCTCCGCCGACCGAAGGCGATGACTTCCTCGACAATCCGGGATTGGAGTCGGCGAGAATCAGCAACGAAGCCCAGAAGCAGCAGATTGCTCAACAGGCGATGATGATGCAGGCCCAGATGGGCGGCGGGCAGGCCCAACAGTTTGTACCCTTCCCCGACATGGGCGAGGGCGGCGTCCCTGGCGATGGCGATGGCGACGGCTTGGCCAACGACCAGCAGGACCAACTATTCGACGACCGGCAAATGGCATTTCAGTCCAACGCCGATGTCGAGCGATATTCCGCCCATCAACCTGCGTACTCGCTAAAGGAACCTGCCTATGGCGAGAAAGACTTGTATTGGTGGGAGGTAACTCGATATGAGGCGAGGACCGACAAAGCGGGCAAACTGTCCTCGAACGTCGAGGTCGAGACGCAGAAGTCGGGCAAACTGCCCGAGCTGCCATACCATCCCGACGCGCTCGACGTGACCAAGCGCGGTTTGCCCAAGGTCAATCAGACTGCGGTGCAATACACCAAGGTGGGGCCGGAGCACGCTCGTTCAGCCGTTCCGATTCTGACCGGCAAAGAACAGCTTTCGGTGCCGACAATGGGCAAAGTCTCGAAGAAGACCGGCCAAGCGACGCCCAAGGCGCTGCATGTGGCACAGGCTATCAACAACCGCTCCACGGGCCGCGGCGGTGTGCTCCATTTGCATCACCCGGAGCATCACGACTTCATTGCCAAGCAGCTTGCCGACGAAGCCCTGCACGCAATCAAAAGCAATGGCGGGGGCACTGGCTGGTACGACAGGCAGATGAAGGGGACAATGCGGTATGTGGGCCGCATGTTTCCGCAAATTAAGTCTGACCGAGGACTGGCGACTGCTTTCAAGGCAATTCTGGCCGTGACGAGCGGCGGTACAGACGTGATGAAGAATTTCGGTAATGCGCTCGACCAGTTTGACCATTACCTGAAAACCTACGACCCCAAAGTCGGGTACGGGCAGTTTAACCACCGGGCAACTGGTGGCGGCAAGCAGCAAAAAGCGATTCGGGCCAACATCAAGCGACTAAACGGTTTGATTCAAGAATACGGGCAAGACGGGCTGCGGAAATTCCTGCTGAGCAAGAGTACGGTCGGCGAACTGCTGAAGAAAGGCTACAAGGCTAATGGAGAGTTGCGGGACCATACAGTTTACAACTCAGCCGTTTTCGGTCCAAAGATTGGAGCTTTTTTCGCCAACTTGCACGGCAAGTACGACCCAGTGACGATGGATATGTGGTGGATGCGGACGGTCAATCGGCTTCGGGGCACGCTCACTAAATACAACCCCGACACGGTTCGGCAGCAGGCCGGATATATCCACAACGCGCTGTTGCACACCAGCCCCTACGAAAAGGACAAGCTGCACGGTTACAAGCGGAACGACCTGATTCGACTCGCCAAGCACGTTCACAGGACGGGCGACCTGTCGCAGGCCGGGCCGCTGAAAGATTGGGCACTTCAGCGATACAAAGCCTTTGCGACTTCAACCAACCCCGCGACGGGCGAAGGCAGTTTCCACGACCGCAACCACGTCAACAACGCCGCCAGGAATTTCTATCGCTCGTTCTTCGAGGAGAACCTAAAGCCCGAGAACGGCATGGACCGACACCATATGCGGAAATTGGCTGAGAAAGTCCAGTTTATCTTAGGTAAACGCGGCCACCACATCACCAACGCCGAGTTGCAGGCCACGCTCTGGTATCACGAAAAGAATCTGTGGCGGCACTTGGGCTACGTCAACACCAAGGCCGAGCCAATGTCGTTCTTGGATGCGGCAAAGGCACATTTTAAGCTGAGAAGCGGAAGGGGGACTCGATGAGCATTTACCGAGCAAGCGGCTGGCATGACGAGGAGCACCCGGACCAGCAGGACTTCGACAACTGGCTGGTCGAAAACGAAGATGCCGTGCATCAAATCCACACTCGCCCAGAGTTTCGCCAGTGGGTTCAAAACGCAATTAACAACCACATCGACGACGGTGACCTGGAGGTGGATTGGGACGCCCCTGACGACGAGGAGCAGACTGACCTGGGGGAATGGACGCCGAACAAGCGGGTGGCGGATAACTCGTTCGGCGATTTCGACCGCTTTCAAGCTGATGCCATCGTGGACCGCTTTGGCCGGTACAAGCCTATGCAGGGCCAAGGCTCGTTCGATTGGGATGAATCAGCGCACCCCCGAGAGCAGGAGGCCCACGACGGCAAGCGGCCCGGTGAGTTTGCGCCAAAGGCGTATGAGGATTGGGACAGCCAGCGGCACGAACGAAACGGCGACAAGCCGACCAGCTTCCTGACCGGCCACAGCTCGGACGGTGTTCGGCAAGCAGCCAAGCAGAATCCGGGGCTCGGCCTGCTGATTACCCCGCTGACCCAGCAATACATTGGGCACGCCGGCGACTACTCGCATATCGCCTTGGATAACGGGGTTTACTCGGAGTTCAAGGGCTCGGCTCCGTTCTCTCCCGAGAAGTTTCGGGCGATGATTGCCAAGGTCGCCAAAGACCCTGCTCTGGCCGCCAAGACGCAGTTTGTGGTCGCTCCTGATGTGGTCGGCGACTGGGAGAAAACCTTAGAGCGGTCAAAGCCGTGGCTGGCGGAGATTCGCAAATCAGGCTTGCCGGTTGCGTTTGCCGCCCAAGACGGGATTGAAAAGAACCCCGACAAAATCCCGTGGGACGATTTTGACGTGTTGTTTATCGGGGGCTCGACTGCTTGGAAGCTCGGGTTCAACCCGATACCTGGCGTTTTCCGGCCAACCGATGACCAACTTCGCAAGGCCGGTTACAACTCTGATTTTGGCAAGATGCTGAAAGAAGCAAAGGCAAGGGGCAAGCGCATTCACATGGGGCGCGTTAATTCGTGGAAGCGGGCCGAAATGGCCAACTACGGGATGCAGCTCGATACGATGGACGGCAACTTCATTGGAGTCGCCCCGGACCAGAACCTTCCCAAAGTGCTCGGGTGGCTCAATGCGATTACCCACGGGATGAAAAAGCCAAGCGAGCAGCAGCCCAACCCCCGCGCATGGACCAATAACGGAGACGGTACTTGGACCACGCCAAACGGGACGGTGTGGAAAAAGGCAAGCAAGGACGGGGAGGTCAGTCCAGAAAACGGCAAGCCATACAGGGGCGGCGAGCTGATGCCGATTCACGGGCTCGCCAGCGGCTTGCCCAAGCCTGAACCTAAACCCAAGCGGGACAAGGACTCAGGACAATCCAAGGTTGATGAGGATGGCCGCCAGAAGGATGATTGGAAAGAGCCCAAAGTCCGGCAACTGACCCCCGAGCAGATTGAACGGGAGAAGGAGGGCCGGGAGCGGCAGCGCAAGTGGGACGAAATCACGTCCGGCATTATCGGCAAGTCGCTGGGGCTGGGCGACCGGCCGCATTATATCGACCGAGGCTGGGGAATAGCCAAGGTCTGGATGGCGGAAGCCGAGCGTATTGGCCCAGAGGCCACAAAAAAACTTGTGGATGCCGCAAAAAAAGTTGCACTTAAAGGCTACGCCGAGCTGTATCGCCAAAAGGGTGAGGCTGACCCGAAAGCGGCGGCGCAGAAAACACTGGATTGGCGGCACGCTAATTGGCAAGAGAGCCTGCTGACTCAAGGCGACGTGTTCACGAAGAAACACAAAGCCAAGAATCCGCATACGCCTGAGTTGCGGCATTACGTGGAGCTGGCCCTAGAGGGTGCCGGCAATCAAATCGACGGTCTGTACGAGATTCACAAAGCACTAGGCGAAGCCGAAAAGCACAGCGCCCAAGCTGAAGTAGACCGCTACGGCAAGGTGAAGCCGATGGCCGGCCAAGCAGCCTTTGATTTTGATAGGCAGGAGCCTAACAAGCAAGCAGAATCGCAGCCAGCACCGGAAGCAGAACCGGAGCCGACCCACCCGTTTGCGATTCGTCTCAAAAGGTATTTGGAGTTGAAAGACAAGGCGGTTCGGGCAGGATTAAAAGAGCCCAGAACTGACCTGCTCAAGTAGTCCTCATAGGCAGGAGCCTAGTAGGTGCCGAAGAAGCAACGGAAGCAGTGCCCAGTCTGCGGCAAGTGGGTAGAGACGGTTAGCCGGACCTGCTCAATCAAGTGTGCCCGAGTCGCCTTTCCCCAGCCTCACCGAAATCCCGACCCGACAGAGGACGAGATACGAGAAGCCTGCGAGGAGATACGCAAAACATGGTCGCCGGAAGAAACAGCGCGCAGGCAGGTCGGCCCCAAGCCGCCTGACACGCCAATCAAAACGATACCCGCCCAGGCTACTCGCCGAGGCGGTCCAACCTACGAGTAAGCGAATGACACTGGCTGAGCGCATCGCTGCCCGACTCTCGGGCATTTCCACGGAACGATTTATGTTTGGCCTGTTCGGTGAGGGCCGAATGGGCGAGGGCGGGTTTGGCAAGCTCCAGATTCTGGGCAAGACGAAGCACGTTACGCGCTGCCAGAACTGCGGGCGGGCCGGCCTGAAACATGCGGTTGTTTGCGCGGTCGTCGGCGAAGATGGCCACCCCACCAACCAGTATTACTACTTTGGGACCGACTGCGCTGCTAAGTTGGCTGGCAAGGCTGAAAAGGACGTGGAAGCCGAAGCCGAGCACCAGGAATCGAGCGGTCGGCCACGAATGAAGAATCTGAAGCCCACCAAGCCCAACGAGGGCCAAATGGAGCTGTCGTTGCGATTTGCGGCAGCATGGCAGGCCCACGTCGAGCGCTACGGCCGGGTGAAGCCGACCAAGGGCCAAGCGGCGTTTGACTTCGACGCGATGGCCAGTGCGCCACAGGCCGAGCCAGCAGCAGGCAAGCCGGCAGCCGTCGAGCCCCCTGCCCTGCCTTCCAAAGGCAAGCAGATGGGTCTGTTTGACCAGCCACAAGCCGCAGCGCCGGCCGCCAAGCCTGCGAGCGACTGGGACGAGAAGAAGCACCCCCGCTGGGACGCTGGCGACAAGCAGCACCACGGCGGGCAGTTTGCGCCAGCGCAGGCCGAGAAGCCAAAAGCCGAAGTGCAGTCTGAGCCTGATTATGAAGCTATCGCCAAGAAGGCGATTTCCGAGGGCAAGGGCGTGCTGTCTCTCGGCCGTGAAATGGGCCTGAGCACCCAGCAGCACCGCAATCTCTGGGCGACCTGGGCTGCAATGGCATCCGAGGAGGGGGACAAAAGCAGCATGCCGCTGTTCAAGCCGGCAGCGAGAAAGCAAGAAGCCCCTGCCGAGCAGCCTGAGAGCGAACATCAATTCCCCAATCTTCAGTGGACGCCGAAGCACGTCGGCGAAATGAGCTACCTGCATGGGCTGGAAATGGAAGCCGGAGGAGGCTTAGCGCACCTGCGCCCGAGCGAAAAGTCTCGGATTACAGCCGCCAAACGGTCGTTGACGCAAGAGCGGAATAAGAAGCCGCTGTTTGCCGAGCAAATCAAAGAAGTGCAGGAAACCCCAGAAGCCCGGGTTGCAAAGTACGACGACAAGTACAAGGAAATGAAAGCCAGTTCGATTTCAAGTGAACTGGCGTCTTGGAAACGGCTGGATGAAAAGTTGGATTCGATGCCGGAGGCCGACAGAAAGAAAATCCTTGAGCACATCAGCCAGCGGCAGTATCTGCAAGACGTGACGAGAGCGATGGGTTTCATCAATCGTGACCCGATTGGGGAAATCGCAGCCAGCGAAAAGAAACGCGCCGAGATTGCGGCTGCCAAGGCAAGGCAGGAACAGCCAGCGGCACAGCCTGCCCAATTCGACTTTGCCGCCATCGTGAAAGAGGCCCGAGCCAAGGGCCAGAATATCCATGCAGCAGCCCGAGAGGCCGGCGTCCCAGTGACGCATGAAAACAAGCGGGCGCTGATGAAAGCGGTAAACGACCTGCCGCCAGAGGAGCCGAAGATTGGCCCGGGGCAAGCGCGGGGGCAAGCGAAGTTCAATGAGGCAAGGGCCAAGGAGGAGCGGCCCGCCGAGTTCAATAACATGACGCCAATAGGCAAGCGTTTACTTGAAGCTACCCGGCACATGGACGATGAGAAATTTAAGAAGTTTATTCGAGAAGCCGCACCAGTCGTGCGAATGAATCAAGCGAGACTGATGGCGCAGATTGACTACGACGGGCTGATGAAAGCTAAGGAGTTTTCGGGGCAAGCAGGTTTTACTAACCCAGACATGCCGTTGTTGTGGCCGCACGATGCCGCCACATTCCCGCAGGCAAACAACCCGCCAGCGATGAACACCACTAAACCTGGCGACTTGTTGTGGTCGCCGACGTTTAGCGGAACCCCGGCTCTGCTTCAGGTCGTATCACGAAACGGCAAGAAGCAAAAGCTAAAAATAATCAGCGGTCCTGATGAAATGATGGTTGGAAAAACGATTGACTGGCACGCCGACCAGAACAACGTCATGTTTCGCGAGGCCACTGCGAAAGAGGCTAAATTATTTGGCCCAAAACCGCCGCAGGAATCGCCGGACGGGCTTCCGCTTTTTGCTTCGTCGAATACCAAAGAGATACCGCCGCAATCAGGTTATCAGTTTCCGCATTTGAAGTGGACGCCCAAGCACATCGGTGAGTTCAATGGTCCGTTCTCGCTGAACAAAATGGCCGACCCCGAGGAATGGCCCTACAAAGAACAACAAGATTACGTCGCAAGAGAATTGCCGATTTTAAAGCAAATCGACGAAAAGCTTGACGCAATGCCGGAGGCCGACCGCAAGCGGATAGTTGAACATTTGGTGCAAAATCCTGCGCTTCAAATCGACGACCATAAAGTTCTTTCGTTTTTAGGCAATAACCCGTTACAGCAGATTGATGCCTTTGAGCGGCCGTATCGTGAGCGAGCTGCAAAACAAGCCGCGGGTAAGCTTGCTGAGCCTGCCGGCGATGGCGATAAAGAAAGTCACAGCCTTGCCGACGAAGCCCGAGAGCTAAGCGAACGGGCGAGCCGGCTCGTCGAGCGGTATTCCGAGGCTGGCGAGTTGCAGCCGGGACTCAAGGGCCAGCAGGATAATCACCCGCACTGGGAAACACCCGAGTTCAAAAGCTGGTTCGGGCAGAGCAAGGCGGTTCAGCCCACCGGCAAACCGCTGCGGGTATTCCACGGCAGCAAGCGACCTGACCGGATTGGCAGCGAGTTCAAGGCCAACCGCGCCACCAGCGGGCCAATGTCGTTTTTTACTGATGACCCGGATATTGCCAGTAGCTACGCGACCGGCAAGCGGGATACCAGCTTGGAAATGCCGGAGAGCTACGCCGGCTGGTTCAAATACAAGCCCCAGGGCAGTCGTGGACACGTCAGCCTCGACCATGCCTGGTATCACCTGCCGCATGAGCAGAAGCAAGCCGCGTTAGAGCGACTGCCGCACGTCAACATCAACGAGGAAGGGGAAATCTCGCACAAGCATGGCCAGGGGACCGTAGCGAGCGGTTGGGACTGGTATCTCAAGCGAGAGGGCCAAGGCAACCCGATTAAGGCTGCGCGGGCTATCTGGCTCGATTCTGGAACGCTGTTCAACGATGAGCACCGATTCCTTGAAGTGCTGAAGCACGCCGGTATCGACACCAGCAATTTCCATTACGAAAGCCCGTGGCATGAGCAGCCAGGGGTTCACCCTGCTTGGCTGTCGATTCAGAATCCGCTCGACACCGCGAATATTCCCGACCATGTTCACGACGCCCTGCATGCTGCTGGACGGCTGAAGCGCGGCAAGACAGGCTCAGGGGCCGACCAGTGGGACAAGCGGCACGTCAGCGGCCGGGATTGGCTGCAACGACTGGCTGAGGATAAGCAGAACGGCACGGCGCACGCTTGGACCAGCATCCCAGACTGGGCGACTAAAACACTCAAGTCGCTTGGGTATGACGGGATTAAGGATATGGGCGGCAAATACGGCGGCCCCAAGCACTCTGTTTGGATTCCGTTCGGTCCTCATCAAATCAAGTCGGCGATGGGCAATCGCGGCACCTACGATTCTGGCAGCAAGAAAATCACCTATGGGGCTGGCGGGCAGGTCGAGCGGTACAGCGCAGGGCACGGCTTCGAGGAGCTGCTGGCCCGAGCCGCCAAATACACCCAGAAGGGCGAGGGCTACAACCGGAATATCCACGCCTCGGCCAATCGAGTCAAAAGCATGTTGGCTCAAGGCCGGCACAAAGAGGCCGCACATTGGGCAGAGGAGCTGAAATTGCGCCTCGATGGCTTGGACCCCAAGCCAGCCACCAATCTATTCGGGGAAGCGGTCGAGCCTGCACCGCAACCAGCGAAGCAGCAAAGCCTGCTTGACAGCCAAGGCCAAGGGCTGTTGTTTTCTCGAACCGGGCAAACGCAGCGCGGACTGTTTGGCGATGACTACGAAGCCAAGCCGCTCGGAAAGCAGGAAAGCCACCTGCCGGCACCGCCTGAACCGCTCAAGCAGCACAAGCCGAAGCCGAATCAGCAATCGCTATTCTCGGCGGTGGCTGATGCGATGGGGGTCCGTGTGGAGCGCTACCAAAACAGCATCGAAGAATGGATGAAGCAGACAGAGGCCGAGCACCCAGAGGCCGCTAACCTGTTTGCCAGCGAACGCGACAACGCGATTCACCTGCACAATATCGAAATCAACAAAGCCAATCGCGGCAAGGGGATTGGAAGCCAGATTGTCGCCAAGCTGCAAGCCTACGCTCAAAAGAAGCAGAAGCCGATTACCCTTGAGGCGGAATCAGAGCCCGGCAAAAAGGGAGCGCTCGACCGATTCTATAAGTCTGCTGGTTTCCAAAAGCCCGGCCGCCGACGCGATTACAGCCTCCCAGCGGGTCATACACACATTTGGCGACCCAAGACAGAGAATCACTCGGCCGGCGCGTCAATCGAGCGCTACGCAGCCGAGCAGGCCCCTTCTCCGTGGTTTCTCAAGAGCCGCGAACTACTGAAGCAGAAGATGGGCCAGCACGCCCCGGCAAGCCAAGTCCTTGCGCTGCTGAAGAACAACCAAATCAGCCCCGAAGAACTGGAATGGACCGGGCTGGAAA
>Ga0082207_1000499_pt1 | contig 22267 bp, 25 predicted proteins | sample LakMenEpi10Aug09_FD_71540 | JGI IMG/M metagenome (GOLD analysis project Ga0082207, IMG submission 71540)
GGCGTATTGGTACCACCAAAAGGTTACTTAGATGGCATTAGAGCGTTGTGCGATAAGTATGAAATTTTATGGATTGCAGATGAAGTAATGTCTGGTTTTGGAAGGTGCGGTAAATGGTTTGGCTATCAGCACTCAAAATCTGTACCTGATTTAATCGTATTCGCAAAAGGTGTGACTTCAGGTTATGTACCACTAGGTGGAGTAGTAATTTCTGATGCGGTTGCTAAAAGCTTTGATGAGCGAGTATTTCCTGGCGGGTTGACATATTCTGGCCATCCACTTGCCTGTGCAACTGCGGTAGCAACAATCGAGGCTATGAAGAGTGAAAAGATGGTTGAGAATGCTGCAAGTATCGGCGAGAAAATTCTTGGGCCTGGATTAAGAGAGTTATCCAAAAAACATAATGTAATTGGTGATATCCGAGGAGTAGGAGTGTTTTGGGGAATTGATATGGTTTCAGACCAAATTACCCGTGAACCTCTTGCCCCGTATGGTGCGACTAGTCCAAAAATGAATGAAATAGTTGCAACATGCAAAAAAAATGGCTTAATGCCGTTTAATAACTTTAATCGCATTCACTTGGTTCCACCATGCAACATTTCTGAAAGCGATGCAAAAAGCGGGCTGGAAATTTTCTCTAAATCACTGACCGAGGTTGGATATTAAAATAGGTTTATGGGTATTTTAGTATTTGGCAGTTTAAATATAGATATTGTTACCTATCTTGAACGGATGCCATTACCGGGAGAGACAGTAATGGGAGATAAGTTCGAAACCTTCCCTGGCGGCAAAGGTCTAAATCAGGCAGTAGCCGCTGCAAGAGCTGGTGGCGAAGTAACCATGGTTGGCGTATTAGGAAATGACGCTAACTCAGAGATATTAAGAAAAGTTATGGTTACGGAAAATATAAACAGTGAGCATGTTAGGCAAATCGAAGGGGTATGCGGAACTGCTGTAATAGAGGTAGACCACAGTGGGCAGAATCGAATTATCGTTATCTCGGGGGCAAATTCAGATTTAAAGGCGAATGATGTAACTGAAAATATATATAAAAAAGTTAATTCAAGGCCAATTCTGCTTTCACAGCTTGAAAGTCCAGTTTCAGAGGTAGAGAAAGTTTTTAAAGTAGCAAAAGAGTTTGGCTTTTATACTTTATTGAATCCAGCACCAGCCAAGAGAATCACAGATAGTTTTTTGAAAGATATTGACTTAATTATTCCAAATCAATTTGAGGCTGAGTTTTATACACAAATTAGAGTTATCGACTTTGATTCTGCAGTTTTGGCTGGTAAGAAACTGATCCAAATGGGGGTTAGTTCTGTGTTAGTCACGATGGGCGAAGACGGTGCCGTATTTGTAAGCCAAGATTTAGTAAAAATGTATAAAGCTTTTAAGGTAAAAAGTGTGGATACAACTGCAGCAGGTGATGCATTTTGTGGAGCACTGGCAGTTGGTTTAAGTGAAGGACTTGACTTAGATACTTCGATCCGCTTCGCTTCTGCTGCTGGTGCACTTTCTGTTCAATTAAAGGGAGCCACCGTCTCACTGCCAAAGCGAGAACTGATATTGAGTTTGATTAGTTCAGAAAAGGACTACTAATGCTGACAAGTGGAATTATTAATGGCCAATTAGCCTCAGTGCTAGCTCGGTTTCGTCATGTTAATACCTTAGCGATAGTTGATGGACCTTTTCCTAGCTATCCAGGGGTTGAGTTAGTTGACCTTGCACTAATAAAAGGCTTTCCAACTGTTCCAAATGTATTAGATGCAATTTTGCCATTACTAGATTTGAGCGGCCTATATTTAGCAAATGAGTTCTCTGAAAAAGTAGATGCACCAACAGTAGCAAAATATAAAAAACATTTTGAGAATATTCCAATTAACTTAATTCCGCACGAGGAGTTTAAAATTAAGGTAGGACAGGCACTTGCAATTATTCATACAGGCGATGCAGTCCCCTATAGCAGTGTAATTTTGAAGTCAGGGTAATAACCCATGGTAAATATCGGAATTATTGGTACAGGCGTAATGGGTGCCGGTCATGCAAAATTTATAAAGGAACATGTTACCGGGGCGCAAGTTATTGGGCTGTCGGATGTTGATTTAAAAAAAGCAGAGGTATTGTCCAAAGATTTAGGAACAGTTCTTTTCACAACTTCTAATCCTGAAGAATTAATGAATGATCCAAGAGTAGATGCCGTAATAATTGCCTCGCCAGATCCACTACATGTATCTCACTTAAGACTTGCTATCGCTTCTAAAAAACAAATTCTATGCGAAAAGCCAATTGCAACTACATTAGAAGATGCCAGACTGATTGCAACAGAAATCCGAACTTATGAGTCTGCGGTAGGTAAAAAAATGATTAATTTTGGGTTTATGCGTCGATTTGACCCATGTTACCAAGAGCTTCGTCGCTTAATTTCAACTGGAGATTTTGGTGCCCCTACTTTTTTTCGAACAGTTACAAGAAATGTTTCTTCAACAGGTGCTACCTCCACTGGATTGTTTACAAATATTGCAATTCACGACTTTGATATATATAGATGGTTATTTAAAGATGAGTGGGAATCGATCCAAAGTTTTTATCCGAAAAGATCTTCAATGTCACCTGCGGGCCTAGATGATCCGCTTGTAATAATTGGCAAGCTCAAAAGTGGCGTAATGATGGTTGGAGATATTGTTGCTTTTAATAATTACGGATTTGATTGTCGCGTTGAAGTAATCTGCGAAAAAGGCTCGATTCAAATTGGAACACATGGTGATGTTTTCACGCAATTTAATGGATTGGGTGGATCGGCCAAAGGCGGCAAAATGGCTGAGAATTGGATGGCAAGGTTTGAGGCCTCATATATTGAAGAGTTAAAGGCGTGGATTGGTGAGCTCTCTTCTGGAGTGGTAAACCCGGATTTAGCCACTGTTGAGGACGCTCTAATTGCAAATGAGATATGCGCAATGGGTTTAGCCTCGATTGATTCCTGAGAATTTACGCCTATATTCATAACGAATCGATATAAATTTTTAGATCTACTTCTCACTTACTAAATACTCCTATAGGGTCTGCTGACGTAAAGTTTTAGCCAGAGCGCAGGCTTGGCGCAAGCTTTATAAAACAAATCCTAGGAGGATATTTTGAAACTAAACCGTTCAATTAAGGTTGCATTTGTTGCAGTTGCTGCGTCATCACTTGTGATCGCAGGAACAACTACAAGTACAGCAGCTAAGAAACTAAGCAGCATTCGTATTGCTGCTGTTGTTAAGGGATTGGATAACCCATTCTTTATCGGCATCAGAGAAGGTATCGAAGAAACTGCACTTAAGTATGGAGTATATGCAAATGTACAAGCTGCTCCTGGCTTAAATGATGACACTGGACAAGCAAATAAGCTTGATGCATTAGCTGGTCAAAATTATGACTGCTACATCGTAATTCCAATTTCATCTAACAACTTGTCTCAAGCTATTGGTAAGATCACCAAGAAGAAGAAGACAGTTATTAATATTGACTCACCAGTAGATGCAGCTTCACTAAAAGCAGCTGGTGGAAAGATCACATCATTTGCAGGAACCGATAACTTTGCCGCTGGAAAAGCAGGCGGAGCAAAGATGGTTGCCGCAATTGGTGCTGGTAAGAAAATTGGTCTAATAGCAGGTCTTGCTGGAAACGTAACTAGCAATGCACGTGTTGATGGATTCAAGGCTGGCGCAGTCGGAGCTACATTTGTTGGCCCAGTTAATGCTGATTGGGATACAACTAAGGCTCTAGATGCTGCCAATGCAATGATTGCTGCTAACAGAGATATTGCTGGCTTCTTTGCAGCAAATGATCAAATGGCACAAGGTGTTGGTAGAGCTATTAAAGCTGCTGGTTTAAAGATCCCTGTATACGGAGTTGACGGCATCGCTGATGCTTTAAACGAAGTAAAGGCTGGATCAATCACAGCAACTATCTCTCAATATCCATATGTAATGGGTCAAATGGGCGTTGAAGCTTGCATCATTGCCGCGCAAGGTGGCAAGGTTCCTAAGCAGACGATCACTCCTTACTACATTATCGATGAGAGCAATATCACTGCAGCTCTTACAAACAAGAGCTCACGTGGATTTTTCCCTAATCAGACTCCTCCAGGGAAATACAACAACCCTTACACAAAGTTAATTAAAAAGAACTAGGTTTGTGTAAAGTAATTAAGTGAAAAAAACACGGAACAAATCAACAGCACCCGCATTAGCGGGTGCTGTTGAACCTAATTTATTTAATCGAGCGCGCTCGAAAGCCAAAGACCCATTTTTCTGGTCTGATTGGCTTGTAGTCGTTGCATTTGTACTTGTGGTTGCATTTTTTGGATTTATTGCACCTGAAGAATTTTTATCATTATGGAATTTAAATAACATTCTAGTTGCTGCATCTATTCCAGCAATTATTGCTGTTGGTCAGACATTTACCGTACTTACTGCTGGAATTGATTTATCAGTTAGCTCAACTATGACATTTGGAGCTGTGGTCTTTGGATTAGCATTTACAAACAGTTGGCCTATTTGGCAATGTATTTTGGCGGGAACTGTTGCTGGAACCTTAGTTGGCTTATTAAATGGTTTGATAATTGCGAAACGAAAAATTAATGACTTTATTGTGACATTAGGAATGCTAAGTGTTGCAGCAGGTGCTGCGCTGGTATTAAGTGATGGAAAGCCTCGGCAAATTATTAGTGAGCCGCTAGCAACTTTAGCTATTGGAGACAAAGCTAATATTCCGTATTTAATGATGGTCGCATTTGCTATTGTTTTGGTTGCACACTTTGTCTTATTTCACACAAGATTTGGAACTCACGTATTTGCTGTAGGTGGAGATCCAGAATCAGCCCGAGCAATGGGTATATCTGTGGTTAAAATCAAAGTTGCGGTATACGTAATATCTGGAGCCTTAGCTGGATTTGCTGCCACATTAGCAATCTCCCGACTTGGTTCTGCCGAACCTGCTGCTAATACCTCAATCTTATTAAATAGCGTTGCAGCAGTTGTTTTAGGTGGAGTTAGTTTGTTTGGTGGCAGAGGTACTATTTTTGGACCATTCGTTGCAGCTTTATTACTGCAATCATTATCTAATGGTCTAACGGTAATTGGAGTGGCTGCTTACTATCAGTATTTATCAATTGGTTTGGTGGTAATTATTTCTGCAGCTTTAGTAAGGACTGATAAATGAGTACTAAAGAGTTTGCAATTGAATGCGTAAATGTCAAGAAGTCTTTTGGCAGTGTTGAGGCCTTAAAAGGAGTATCTATTCATGCAAAACCTGGTGAAGTTACCGCAATCATTGGCGATAATGGAGCTGGAAAATCAACATTAATTAAATGTATTTCTGGAGTTTATCAGTCAGATGAAGGCGCCATTAAAATCAATGGCGAAGAGGTAAACTTTGATAATCCAGAAGAATCAAGAGAATCTGGAATAGAAACTGTTTATCAAACCCTTAGCCTTATTGAGGACCTGAGTATTTGGCAAAATCTATTTCTAAATCGAGAGATTACAAAAGGTTTTGGCCCATTTAAAGTTCTGAATAAATCCAAAATGAAAGAGGAAGCGACCAAGATGTTGAAAAATCTTGATGTCTATATCCCCTCAATTAAGTCCAGAACTCGTCGGCTTTCGGGAGGTCAAAGGCAAGCAGTTGCAATTTGTAGAGCAGCCGGTTGGGGCTCAAGTGTTGTAATTATGGATGAACCAACAGCAGCACTTGGTGTTAGAGAAACTGCGAAAGTAGAAGATTTGATAAAGAGAATGAAGTCACAGGGCTTAGCAATTCTTTTAATTAGCCACAATTTTGATCAAGTTTTGCGACTTTCAGATCAAATTTGGGTAATGCGCCAAGGTGATGTCATGGCAGGATTACGTGCAAAAGAGACTTCTGGTGATGAATTAGTCGCTCTCATAACTGGTGCCAAGTCTGGAGTTAAATAATGAGCAGTATTCCGAATTTATTAGGTGTGCATGCACTTGTTTGGGTTGGTGGTTGGTCTAAGGATCAATGCCGGGAAGCGATTAAAAATACAGCAGAGGCTGGATATGGGCTGATAGAAATTCCAGCGCTTGATCCAAAGTCAATTGATGTAGAACACACAAAGGCAACCTTGAAAGAATTTGGATTAAAGGGAGCTTGCTCACTCGGCCTTTCATTTGATGCAGATATAAATAATGAAGATATTGAAATTGCTAAAAAAGGTGAAGCAAGATTGATGGAAGCTTTGAATGTGGTTGAAAATTTAGGTGGTGATTACTTGGGTGGCGTAATATTTAGTGCACTTGGTAAGTATAAATTCCCACCAACCAAAAAAGCACGAGACAATGCAGTAGCAGCCCTTAAGCGGTTAGCGATTGCTGCCCAATCTAAAGGAATAACCTTAGGGCTTGAACCAGTCAATAGATATGAATCAAATTTATTAAATACAGGAAGTCAAGCTCTAGAAATGATTAAGGATATTGATGAGTCAAATGTTTTGGTTCACTTGGATATTTATCATATGAATATTGAAGAACAAGACTTGGTTTCACCAGTGATTGAAGCTGGTAACAAATTAGGTTATGTACATATTGGTGCAAGTCATAGAGGGCCCTTAGGAACAGGAAATATTGATTTTGATTCATTTTTTGGAGCACTTGCTAAAATTGGTTATAAAGGCACAATTACCTTTGAATCGTTTTCATCAACCGTAGTTGCCCCAGATCTTTCTAGCACACTTGGAATTTGGCGAAATTTATGGACTGACAATAAAGCCATGGCTAAATCAGCCCGTGAGTATATTGAGAATAAAATACAACTAGCTCATAAAAGTTAATATTCTTAATGCCAGTAATACTTAATAGTGTTGATCAAGCCGTAGCTAGAATTAAAGAGAAAAGTCTTAAAAATTCAGGCAGGTTCATTATTGGAATAGTGGGAAAACCTGGTGCAGGTAAATCAACACTTACTTCGTATTTAATTGAAAACTTGCCCAAAAATTCAATTTCGCTTGTACCAATGGATGGGTATCACTTAAGTAATATTCAATTACAACGACTTGGTTTATCAGATCGTAAGGGTGCATTTAACACCTTTGATGCGAATGGATATGTAAATCTACTAAAAAGAATCAACTCTGATTTTGACAAAGATATTTATTTTCCAATTTTTCATAGAGAAATAGAGGAGTCCTACGCTGCCGATGGGATCGTTCCTGCAGAAACAAAAATTATTTTAACCGAAGGTAATTACCTGCTATTAAATCAAGGAGGTTGGGAGGCGGTAGCTCAAGAACTAGATGAGGTATGGTATTTAAAAATAGATGACAAGTTACGCCTGGAACGCTTAGTTAAAAGACATGAGATGTACGGAAAAGATTCTGAAGCAGCACTTGCTTGGGCGACAGGAACTGATGAACATAATGCAAAATTGGTTGAGTTAACTGCCGATAAAGCCGATGTGATAATTGAGATTTAGTTATTTACGCGTAGGTCATTTAAAATCTGAATATGCATCGGAAAATTACCCAGTAATCCTGATTTGTTTTAATTAATCTTAAACATTGCTATCTTTCTAGTATGAAAATCAGCCCTAACGAAAAGATAATTGAGATTGGGTATAAGGGGTTCCCGCTTGATTCATATGGGAAGTCAGTAGCAGATTTTCTATCCAACAAACCAAATATATTTAACTCAGGATTTCAATTTCCACTCATGGTTCTCAAGCAAGATGCATTAACTCACAATATAGATAAAATGTCGCGATTTTGTAAGTCTGTCGGTGCTGAGCTAGCTCCTCATGTAAAAACGACAATGGCACCACAAATTGCACAACTGCAAATTGATGCAGGAGCATTTGCAGTCACTGTTGCAAGTTTATGGCAAGCTGAAATCTTTAGAGAATTTGATTTTAAAAGAATAATTATTGCAAATGAAGTATTAGATCAATATGCAATAAAAAAGATTGCTGAATTAAACAAATCAAAAAAAGTCGAGATTATTTTTTATGTTGATTCTTTGGAAGGATTAGAAATCATCAAGAGTTTCACGCCTTCTGATGGAATTCAAAATTTATTTATCGAGATCGGAACAATAAATGGTCGAGGCGGCGTAAGAAATCTGGAACTAGTCAAAGAGATTGCAATGAGTATTCACTCTGATCCTCGATTAAACCTGCGCGGAGTAACCGGCTTTGAAGGAGCAGTACCAAATATTAGTAGGACTAAAGATGGTGAGAACTTAGTTGCTGAATTCTGTAGACGGATAGTTAATGCCGCACAACTTTCTTTTGAGTATAAGTCAGATTACAAATTCATTATTAGTGCAGGTGGGAGTGCTTATTTTGACATTGTTGCTGCAGAGTTAAACAAATTTAATCAGGATAAAATCTTACTGTTACGAAGTGGCGGATATGTAACACACGATAACAAGTATTACGAGGATATATACCCATTCAAATCATCCTCAGATGGCTTCATACCAGCAATAGAGATTTGGGCACAGGTTATTAGCAAGCCAGAGGATGGCTTCGGGGTTCTGAATTTAGGTAAGCGAGATGTTGGAAGTGATTTACATAACCCTATTCCAATTTTGCGTTTTTCTAAATCAATCACAGAGTTTTCTGGAGAGATCGAAAAGCTAAATGATCAGCACGCATTCCTAAAAAGTAGTGGTAATTTCAAAAATGCTGACTTAATTGGGCTCGGTATATCTCACCCTTGCACAACATTTGATAAGTGGAGATTAATCCCGCTGGTAAATAGTAACTATGATGTTGTAGATTGTATTCATACATTTTTTTAAACCAACATAAAAAAGGGGCGTAAAATGAAAGTTGAGCACATACAAGCAAAGGATGCACCAGCACCAGGGGGATCTTATTCTCATGGCGTAGCCGCTCATGGTTTCCTATATACCTGCGGTATGGGCCCAGTTAACCCTGCAACTGGAAAAATAGTTGAAGGTGGAGTTGCAGAGCAAACTCGCCAGACCTTAATAAATCTGCAGAAAATATTGGATGTTAAGGGTGCAAAATTTTCAGATGTTGTAAAAGTTACCGCACACCTTCAAGATGTAAATAGAGATTTTGCAGCTTATGATGCTGTTTATCGCGAGTTTTTTACTGCACCATTTCCAGTAAGAACTACTGTTGGTTCAGACTTAATTAATATTTTGGTTGAAATCGATTTTGTAGTAGCACTTTAAAGATACTTCCAATGAGTACTTCTAATGAATTAGCTGGCAAAGTAGTTGTAGTAACAGGATCTGGCAGAGGCATAGGAAAAGAAATTGCAATTGGTGCAGGTAAGCAAGGCGCTTCTATCGCTTTAGTGGAGGTAATTTCTAATAATTTAAACTCTGCAGTAGAAGATATTTCAAAAATGGGAATAAATGTTAAAGGCTATTTAACAGATTTGTCTGATGAGTCCCAGGTTTTAAATAATTTTGCCCAAATTGAGAAAGACTTTGGCAAAATAGACTGCCTAGTTAATAACGCCATGATTCATTATGCAGAAGATCTAATCTCTACCTCATTAGATACCTGGAATAAGTCACTTGCAGTTACATTAACTGGTGCATTTTTAGCAATCAGATCTACGCTTCCTGGCATGATTAAAAATAAAAAAGGTTGCATTGTGAATATTGGAACTGTAAATGCAAAAACTATGATTGGCAGTGATGCATATAGTGTTGCCAAAGCGGGCTTGCACGCACTGACTAGAACTGTGGCAGTTCGGTATGGTCCAGATGGGGTTCGATGCACCACCGTTGTGCCTGGCACTATTGCAACCGATGCATGGCAGGAACGGGTCGATCGAAACCCTCAAATATTTGAGAAGCTAAAGCCTTGGTATCCACTTGGCAGAGTAGGCACGCCGGCTGATATCACTGAAATGGTTTTGTTTTTACTATCAGATAAAGCGCAATGGATTAGCGGAAGTGAGTTCGTTGTTGATGGCGGGTTGCTTGCTGGATTAGCTCCTATGTACAAAACAGTAGAGGGTTCAGATTAAGTTAAATGGCTGAAAATACATTCACAATCCGTGGTGCCAGCGTAATCGACGGTAATGAAACACTGGCGAAGCGACAGGATGTGTTAGTAACAAATGGAGTCATCACTCAAGTTGGTGAAATTTTAAAGGGAGCAGAAGAAGGCAAAATTTTTGATGGGTCCGGGCTAACTGTTGCCCCCGGATTCATCGATATGCATGCTCACTCAGACCTGGCAGTGCTCACAGATAAACAACATCTAGCAAAAGTTTCACAAGGAGTAACTCTAGAAGTTGTTGGTCAAGATGGACTTAGTTATGTACCAAGCAATCCAGAGACTTTAACTGAATTGCGTGAGCAACTATTTGGCTGGAACTCAGATCCAAAGGATCTAAAGTGGGATTTCTATTCAGTTTCAGATTACCTAAGCCGAGTTGATAAAGGAAGTGCCGTAAATGTTGCATATTTAATTCCACACGGTTCAGTACGAATGTTAGTTAGAGGAAATGAACCAGGAGTTGCATCTGCGCAAGAGTTAACCGAGATGATTAATTTGGTAGAAATTGGAATGAAAGAGGGCGCTTTTGGATTATCTGCTGGTTTAACTTACACCCCAGCTATGTACGCTGACGATCAAGAATTAGTTGAACTCTGCAAGGTGGTTGCAAAATATAAGGGTTATTACGCTCCACACCATAGAAATTATGGTGCAAAATTCCTAGATGCTGTTGTAGATTGCTTAAAGATTGCACAACTATCTAAATCTGCACTTCACTTAACGCATTGTCATATGAGCCACTCAAATTTTCATGGGAAAACTGAATTACTGTTTGATCAACTTGATCTAGCCGAGAAAGATGGTGTAGATGTAACGTTAGATACTTACCCATACTTAGCCGGATCCACCTATTTGCATGCATTGCTGCCATCTTGGGTTCAAGCAGGCGGTAAATCAGAGACGATCAAACGACTTAAAACTTTAGATCAGCGATTAAAAGTGATCCATGAATTAACAGTTACTGGCAGTGATGGTAATCAAGGTGGGGTTGTAAATTGGCCAGCAATAAAGATTGCAGGCGTTGAGAAAGTTCATAATGAAAAATACATCGGGCTTGATTTAGTTACTGCTGCTGAAATTACTAAGCAAAATGTGGCGGATTTTTACTTAGATTTTATAATTGATGAAGAGTTAAAAGCTTCATGTGTAATCTTTGCCGGGCATGAACCAAACGTTCGATCTATTATGAAAGATAAGCGGCATATGGTTGGCAGTGATGGAATTTTGACTGGCAATAGGCCTCATCCAAGAGGCTATGGAACATTTGCAAGATATCTTGGGGTCTACGCTAGACAAGAAAAAGTTTTAAGTATGGAGTCTGCGATTGCAAGAATGACCGGACGTTCTGCTAAGCGCCTTGGATTAAAAGATAGAGGTTTTATACAAATTGGCATGAAAGCAGATATGGTGCTTTTTGATTCTGAGGAAGTAATTGATAGGGCAACTTATGAGCACCCAAGAGTTGCCGCTAGGGGCTTTGAAATGGTTTGGATAGGTGGAATTGCGACCCTAAATCAAGGCAAGCGCACCGAGGCCACACCTGGCACTGGCATCAGAGCTCGCTGAGGATTTATGCCCAAAATATGGGATTTGATATAAAAAAGTTATTTTTTACCGCATAAAACTACCTTGCTAATGATTGCAATTAGTGATGAGGTTAGGGCTCCTTGTCGATAGACAAGAACCTAGGAGGAATACAATAAATGAATAAACTAACAAAGCGCGTGAGTGCTGCGATTGGTTCATTAGCTCTAGTTTCTGGAGCGCTTATTGCAGCTGCGCCTGCAAATGCGAATACCGTAACTATCAAGGTAATGACACCAAACTACACCGACGCAATGCCTGCTTACTATGAAGATCTAAACAAGCGTTTCATGGCAGCTAATCCAACTATCAAAGTTGAACATGAAAACTTATCTTGGGATGATATTTTAGTAAAAGGCCGAACTTTAATTTCAACTAAGTCTTATCCAGATGTACTTAACTTGAACACCTTCTCAGAGTTCGCAGCTGAAGGTCTTCTATACAAAACTAGCGATCTGTTTACAGAGGCTAAGCTTTCTGACTTCGTAACAGCTTTCCGCGATAACTCCAAGTACAACGGAGTTGAGTATGCTGTTCCAGATTTAGCTTCAGCACGTATGTTCTTTATTAATAAGGAAGTTTTCTACGGAGCTGGCAATACCAAAATCCCAACAACTTGGGCTGAGGTAACTGCTGCTGCAAAGAAAATTAAAGCCAAGTACGGTTCAAAGGTTTATCCATTAGCAATCCCACTTGGATCAGAGGAAGCACAAGCTGAGTTCCAAATTTGGGCAGGCGGTAATGGTGGACGTTACTTTGATGAGAAGACTAGCAAGTGGGTAATTAACTCAAAGGCTAACCTTCAAACAATGAACCAACTTAGGTCTTGGGTAAAGGCTGGATACACACAACCAAACCCAGCATCTACAAACCGTACCGATGCATTCAAACTATTTAGCCAAGGAAGAGTTGGAATGATCAACGCTTCTGTGTTCTTCCCTTCAACTTTGAAGGATTACAAGAGCAAGGTGGATTATGGTGTTGCACCATTCCCATCAGCTAGTGCATCAAAGAAGCCAATTACTTTAGGTGTACAGGATTACTTCATGGGCTTTAAGAAGCCAGGAAATCAAGATGCTGTATCTAAGTACCTAAACTTCTTGTTCGAGGGTAAGAACTACGCAGGCTTCTTAAAGGCTGCTGGTGGATTTATCCCTGCAACTAAGTCAGCTTCATCTGAGGTGGATTCATCATTGCTTCCATTTATCGGTCAGCTACCTAACGCCATCTTCTACCCAGGAACTCTTGGTTCATGGGGAACTGTCGTTGCCAAGATAACTACTCAAATAGGAACTGGCATCACAAAGGATCCAAAATCAGTTTTGGATTCTCTACAAAAGACAGCGGTAGCAGCCGGAACTAAGTAATTACCAAAAGGTAGTTATAGGTAAAGCTGTAATGACGGGGTCTGAGAATTTTCTCAGACCCCGTTTCAAAATTAGTTTTTAAAGTAGTATTCATCGACACCAAGACGTATCGAGATGAGGAATTTTGACCAGCAGCTTGCTTGAGAAAAGCAATACAACTAAGGCTAAGAAACTAAAAGTAAGTCATGATGTTTCTTTTGTCAGCGCACTGCCTTGGATTGGTCCAGCCCTCGTTTTAATTTCTTTAGTAGTTATTTGGCCGGTAATTGAATTAGTAAGAATTTCATTTACTGATATTTCAGCCGCTGGCAGCCTCCTAGATTTTAATGGTCTTACAAATTATCGAGATTTGATTGCAAATACAGATTTATACCCAGTTGCTAGGCGAACCATACTCTGGGTGTTTGGAATTGTTTTTTTTACAGTCTTAATTTCACTCCCGGTGGCTCAATTAATAAATCAAAATTTTCCAGGCAGAAAGTATGTTAGATGGGCTTTAATTTTTCCTTGGGCAGCTTCAGTAGTAATGACTTCAATGATCTGGACTTGGATATTGGATGCATACTCAGGTGAACTTAATTTAACGTTAACTCAGTTAGGAATTATTTCAGAACCAGTTGACTGGATTAATAATCCTGGTAGTTCATTCTATTTCTTAATGGCAGTTGCAGTTTTTGTATCTATACCATTTACATCCTTTGTACTTCTAGCTGGGCTTCAATCAATTCCTCACGATATTGTTGAAGCGGCTTCAGTTGATGGTGCCACTTCTTGGCAGATTTATCGAAAAATTAAATTTCCACTGCTTCGAAACTCTTTACTAATTGCTACGATAATAAATCTAATCAACGTATTTAATTCATTTCCAATTATTTGGATCATGACTAGGGGTGGACCTGGATATGACACTGATACCACTACGACATTTGCCTACAAGTTAGCTTTTATTGAATCAAATATGGGTCAGTCAACTGCACTTGGCGTATTTAACTTCATAATTATCATGATTATTGTGGCTTTTTATCTTAAAGTTACAAAGGCAACTAGGACTGAATTATGAGCACAAAAGTAAAAAAATTCACAGGTAAAAAAGTTGCCACAATAGTTTCGGCATACATTCTTGCTTGGTTGTTCCTATATCCATACATAAATATGTTTTTAACTTCCGTTAGGAGCCATGATGAGCTTTATGCCGTACCTACAACTCATTTCCCTCAAGTGTGGAAGTGGAGTAACTACTTAGAGGTTTGGGATAACGCTCCGATTGCAAGCTTTCTTAAGTCGAGTCTAATTGTTTCACTTTCTGCCACAATTTTAGTTTTAATTGTTTCCTTACCAGCTGCCTATTTTATTGCCCGGTATAGGTTTAGATTTAGAGGTCCATTTTTACTCCTAGTTTTAGCAACCCAAATGTTTTCACCAACAGCACTAATTATCGGAATTTTCCGTCAAGTAGATTTCTTTAATCTTTTAGACTCATACCTTGCACTTATAATTTTAAATGCCGGATTTAATTTGGCTTTTTCTGTTTGGCTATTGTCAGGTTTTTTTGCAAGCATTCCAGTTGAGATTGAAGAAGCAGCACTAATTGATGGTTGTACTAGATTGCAGGCATTAAGAAAAGTTACTATCCCAATTGCATTACCTGGACTTGTAACCGCAGTCATTTTTACATTCGTAGCAGCTTGGAATGAATTTACTATTGCTCTGACAATTATGAGCTCTGTTGATAAGAAACCAATTCCAGTTGGAATTACGCAATTCATAGGTCAATATGACATTGCATGGGAGTATCTATTCTCAGCAACTATAATCGCAATAATTCCAGTTGTTATCTTGTTCATTTCGATCGAGAAGTACTTAGTTGGTGGTTTGACTGCCGGCAGCGTTAAATGACCAAGATTAATTCAAACGCTTTTACTTTCCCGCATACATTTTTCCGAGAACAAGCAGAGAAAGTAATTCCTGAATTAATCAATTACGGTTTTTCAGGAATTAACCTTGCACTTAATTATCACAGTAGTCGTGATCTATTGTTGCGCCAGGGTCCAGCTCTTGAGTACTTAGCCGATGGATTTCATTACTATAAATCTAATCCTAAAATGTATAGTGCTGATGCAATTAAGCCAGAGATAAAAGATCAACTAGCCACAAATCAGATGTTAGATTCTGTAATTACTACTGCCAAAAAGAATAATTTTCAGGTTAATGCGTGGGCGGTTTATATGCATAATTCAGCGATTGGATTTAACCATCCTGATGCTGTGGTTACTAATGTCTTTGGTAATAAGTTCCTATCAGAGTTATGTCCTGTTAATCCAGCTGTAGCAGAGTACGCGATAGGTTTAACTAAAGACCTATCTAGCAGAGGCATTGACGGGATAAGGGCTGAATCCTTACATTTTCACGGTGCACGACACGGAGAGCACCATGAGCGGTTCTTTATTGAATTAAGTCCAATTACGGAATTCCTATTTTCGCTTTGCTTTTGTGCTTATTGTCGAAGAAATTATGAAGTAGATAATTCAAGCTCAGATCAATTAAGTTCAAAAATTAAGTCACTTCTAACACAAGTTTTTGACGAGAAAGATCCATGGGTTGGTAAGAAATTAGATAAGCAATCACTAGCAGAGGTGGTTGGCCCTGACATACTTATTTATCTAGCCACCAGAGAGCGTGCAGTATCAGATTTATACAGAAAATTGGTTGGAGTTACTAAGAACGCCGGTATAACTTTTAATTTTGTTGACCAGGCACCTTTACTTGATATGAACTCTGAAAATGCGACTGCAAATAGCTGGCAAGTAGGCATAGATAACTCACAAATAAGAGAGATTATAGATAGATATGAACCACTTGTTTATCGAACTGAAAGTGTACAAGTAGCTAAACTTGCATCTAATTATCGAGAACACCTAGACACTCAAATTACTGCAATCTTGAGACCTACATTTCCTGACTGCACAAGTTATGAAAATCTAGAAGCGAAAGTTAATGCGCTCGTAGATTTAGGAATAAACGATATTGATTTTTACCTATTAGACACCATGAGAAGATCTGATTTGAATAATATAAAGGAAGCACTTAAATAATTATTTCTAAATTATCTAACAAAATTAACTTAAGATAAGGAAGTGGCATGAATCGAGGCGTATATTCTGTGATTCAAACCCCACTGGATGCTAATGACAATATTGATATTGCGGTTTTGAAGCGGGAAATTGACTGGTTAATCCAATGTGGCGTTAAAGGTTTAGTGCTTGCCATGGTCTCAGAGGTTATGAGATTTAATGCAGATGAACGTCGCATGCAATGGCAAGCTGTATTAAAGATACTAGATAATCGACTCCCGCTAATTGTGAGCGTAGGGGCAGAAAGCACTGCAATCGCTATCCAATTAGCAAAATTAGCAGAGTCAGATGGTGCTACTGCTCTTATGGCTACGCCACCAGCAATTTTTCCTGCAACATCATTAGAGATTTATCATTATTACTCAGCAATAATTGATGCCACTAATATTCCATTAATAGTTCAAGATGCTAGTAATTACATGGGTCAACCTCTTGAACTTGAATTGTATGGAGATTTAATCAAACAATATGGAACAGATCGAGTTCAATTCAAACCCGAAGCAAAACCAGTAAAAGAGCGAGTAGCAGCACTTCAGGAAATTGCTCACGGCCAAGCAAAAATATATGAAGGGCAAAGCGGTATTGACCTATTGGACACCCATCCTCTTGGTCTAGCTGGCACCATGCCAGGTGGTGAGATTCCATGGGCAATTATCAAACTTTGGGATTGCTTGGAAGAAAAAAATTTAGATCAAGCTAGAAAAATTCATGGTTTAATATCAAAATTAGTTACGTTTCAAAAAACAATTGATGGCTATGTTGCCGTAGAAAAATACCTATTAGTTAAACAGGGGATATTTACTAGCACTCGGCAAAGGGGCCCAGTTAGCACAATTCTAACTGATGAAGTTAAAAGTGAAATTGATAAGATATTTGAGCAGTTAAAAACTTTAATTCAGCATTAATTATTTTAACTTAAACCAGATAAATCCCTATATATTTATCTTATTATTCTCTCCACTTTGTAATTTTACAATAACAAAAAGTATTCAGAATTATCTGAATTTTAACCATCGGTAACTATAGAAACTCAAATCGTGTTAACAATTATTGTCATTATCCACACAAAAAATTAAGTAACCCATTAAATCAAGCCAGAAGATATAGTTTCAAAAATGACTTGAGGGGTAAAAATATGGCACAAGAAAAAACTATTTATTTAATGATACTCATCCGAGATCAAATTAACAGAGTAATTCATAATAAAAGTCGGGCTGATGTTCCAGGTTGGGTATTAGTAGTTCTAATGACTACAGCCCTAGTAACAGGAATATGGTCAATAGCAGCACCCAAACTAACCACAATATTGCGCAACTCTCTAGATGCAATGGGCGGCATTAGGTAGTTGCGCAATCTACTTAGATTAAAAAGCCGTGGTTCGGTTGAGTCATTTATAACCATAATTCCGCAGGTGTTTGTCTTTCTAATTATGTTCCAATTAGTTTTTATGCAGTTCCAAGTCATAAAAGATACTTATATTTCGCAGGGAAAAATTTCAAGATCTGCAATTTATGGAACTGGTGATAACTTCATTAGAAAGCCATTAATTGGTGGTGGATCTATCTTATTGCTAGAGAAAACAACTGAGGTAAGTAAGTTCATTGATATCAGCACGCCAGCTAGAAAAAAAGTGGTTGCCATTGCAGTTGATGAGGATGATAAAAATTAAGAAGCTGCTGGATAAAAGTTCTGGGTCTGCTATTTCAGAGTTTCTAATCTTTACCCTACCTTTTTTCACCGCCTTTTTAATAATGATCACCATGATTCAACAAAAGGCAATGGCAATTTCAGAAAGCAATAACTTAGCCCGGCAAGCAGTTAGAGCCTTTGTAACTAGCCCTAATGAAGAATTAGCATTGGTTAGAGCAAATCAAGTTATTGAAATTTATAGATCAACTCTTTCTACCTCCCAGTTAAATTCAAACAAGATTGAGTTGGCAATTTCTTGTGCTAAATACCCATGCTTTTCTCCAGGCAATATGGTGATCGCTACGATATCAACTGGTTCTAACCAAATCGCTAGTGCCACTGAGTATGTGGACTTATGGCGATAATAAGTTGGTTGAATAAAAAAGATCGAGGATCTTTGATCCCACTTTCGTTAGGCTTTTTTATAATTGCCATGACGCTCACCTTTATTTCAATTAATATTTCCGCAGCATATGCAGTAAAAAAGCAATTAATAAATGTTGCAGAGGCTGCGATTAACAAATCAGCACACTCAATTAGCCTGCCCGCCTACTATGCACAGTTAAATCGGTTTAGCGATCGCAAAAGAGTTCCATTAGATTGCTCAGCGGCCTTAAGTACCTTCTCTAGATTAATAGGTCAAAGTTTGGTAAGTGGTAAAAATATAAGAATCGAAGATTTTAATTGCGATCTGTACGCCATATCTGCTGAAGTTTCTATTTTGGCTAAATTTCCGATTCAAATTCCATTTTTTAGCCTAGATCAATTTGGTGCATTTGATATTCATGCCAAAATCGGTGCAAGTTCGGATTACATCCCCAATTAGATTACCCTAAGCCTATGGCGGCTAGAGAGCATCAAGTTGAAATCGATAAAATCGATATCACCTTAAAATCAATTGAACAGGTGTTAAACCTGCCAAAATTAATCGAGAATGCAGCTTCATTGGAAGAACAGGCAAGTGCGCCAAATCTTTGGGATGACCCACAGGCGGCTCAAGTTGTAACCAGCAAATTATCTCGAGCACAATCAACGATAAATAAAATAAATGGAATTAGATCCCGCCTAAATGATTTGCCAATTATGATTGAAATTGCCAATGGTGAGACAGACAAAACATCTGCATTTAAAGATATCGATAAAGAGTTAGATGATTTAACTCAAGTAATAAATGATCTTGAGGTCCAGACATTACTTAGCGGTGAATATGATGAGCGTGATGCACTAATCACCATTAGATCAGAGGCTGGAGGAGTAGAGGCAGCTGATTGGGCGCAGATGTTAATGCGGATGTATATAAGATTTTGTGAACGTCATAACTATAAAGTTGAGGTACTTGAAACCTCATACGCTGAAGAGGCTGGAATTAAGTCCACAACCTTTAGAGTAAACGCCCCATATGCCTACGGCCGATTATCGGTAGAACAAGGCACCCATAGGTTAGTTCGTATTTCACCCTTTGATTCACAATCTCGCCGGCACACCTCTTTTGCTGGTGTTGAGGTTGTACCAGTTGTAGAACAAAGTGATCATATTGAAATTGAAGAAAAAGATTTACGAATTGATGTTTATCGATCATCTGGTCCTGGCGGACAAGGAGTTAATACAACAGATTCTGCGGTGAGAATTACCCATACACCAACTGGAATTGTAGTTTCATGTCAAAATGAAAGATCTCAAATTCAAAATCGTGCTACTGCTATGGCAGTTTTGCAATCAAAATTATTAGAACGGCGCAGATTAGAAGAGCGGGCCAAAATGGATGCATTAAAGGGAGATAACTCTGGTTCTTGGGGAAATCAAATGCGATCATATGTACTTGCGCCGTATCAAATGGTGAAGGATTTACGAACTGATTTTGAAGTAGGAAATCCATCTGCAGTATTAGATGGCGATCTGGATGGATTTATTGAGGCTGGTATTAAATGGCGCAAAGGGCGCGAGTAATCTCACAATTAAGCATAATTCTCAGAGATTATTACCTGAAAATATGTGGCAAATAACCAAAGTTATGTGATTACTTATCTAAACTAGCCTAAGTGCTCCAGCAGATCTATCGAAGGGCTTTTCATTGATTAAGTTTGAGAATGTCACCAAAATCTATCCTCGCCAAGACAAGGCCGCCTTAGATGGGGTCAATTTAGATATCGAAAAAGGCGAGTTTGTCTTCTTGGTTGGTCTATCTGGCTCTGGAAAATCTACTTTTTTAAAATTAGTTTTGCGGGAAGAGCGTCCTAGCTCTGGGGTAATTCATGTGGTTGGAAAAGATTTAAATACGCTATCGGCCAACAAAGTTCCAGAACTTCGCCGGCAGGTAGGAACAGTGTTTCAAGATTTTAGATTACTGCCAAATAAAACTGTGGCTGAGAATGTGGCATTTACCTTACATGTGCTTGGGTATTCAAATAAACAGATTAGTCGCGAAGTACCAGAGGTTTTAGAGTTAGTTGGACTTGGAGAAAAAGGTGATCGTAAACCAAGTGAGCTATCAGGTGGTGAGCAACAAAGAGTTGCAATTGCTAGAGCATATGTTTCAAGACCTACTATTTTGATTGCTGATGAGCCAACTGGAAATTTAGATCCGGCCACCTCAGTTGGAATTATGAAATTACTAGATCGAATTAATCGTGAGGGTACAACAGTGGTAATGGCAACTCATGACTCAGGGATTGTCGATCAAATGCGAAAGCGAGTAATTGAATTAGAGGGTGGACACGTAATTCGTGACCAAGTTCGTGGCGTATATGGCTATACCGGTTAATTTCAAGATGAAAAAGATAGGGTTACTAAATGCGCGCTAAATTTGTGGCTAGTGAGGTCGGCATCGGCCTGCGTCGAAATTTAACTATGACTTTTGCGGTAATGATTACCGTAGCAATCTCACTCTCACTGCTTGGTGTTGGCTTACTTGCTAACTCTCAAGTTCGCGTTATGAAAGATTATTGGTATGACAAAATCGAGGTCTCAATATTTTTATGCGGTTCACTTTCAGAAACGCAATCTTGCGCTAAAGGAGTAATTACGCAAGAGGAAAAAATTGCGATCCAGCGCGATCTACAAACTCTGCCAGTTGTGCAGGAAGTTTTTTACGAATCCCAAAGTGAGGCATTTAAGAGATTTCAGGAAAGATTTGAAGGCTCTGCAATTGCTCAAAATGTAACTGCCGATCAATTACCAGAATCATTTAGAGTAAAACTCAAAGACCCAACCAAGTTTGCAGTGATCGAAAGTGCCTTTGCTGGTCGGCCAGGAGTTGATATTGTCCAAGATCAGCGGGCGATATTAGATAAATTCTTTAAATTACTTAATGTATTAAGAAATGGCGCGCTAGTAATAGGAGCTGCCTCAGTATTAACCGCTGCCTTGTTAATTAGTAATACCTTAAGAATTGCTGCCTTTAACCGCCGCCGGGAGACTGGGGTTATGAAGTTGGTTGGCGCATCTAGTTTTTCAATTCAGTTACCATTTTTACTTGAAGGAATTTTTGCAGCTATCTCTGGTTGGATGGTTGCAACCGGGGTACTCGCGGCCTTTAAAGCTGTGGTTGATTCTAGAGTGGCACCACTTTTAACCTTTACTCAATTTTTCACTTGGCAAGATGTCTGGGTGGCATCTGCCTGGCTACTATTTACTGGATTATTCGTTTCTACCGTCGCATCTGTGCTTACACTTCGCAAGTATCTTAAGGTTTAACCACCACCAACTTAAGATTAAGGGGGTTGCTTGTGGTCAAGGAGCTTGGTAAAAAAGTAATTGCCCAAAACAAGAGCGCTCGCCATGATTACTTTATTGAAGAGGTTTATGAGTGCGGATTGGTTTTAACTGGCACTGAGGTTAAATCCTTAAGAGCAGGTAGAGCATCCTTAACCGATGGTTATGCAATGGCAAAAGAGGGCGAGATTTGGGTTAGTGGAATTCATATTCCAGAGTACAACCAGGGTTCTTGGACTAATCATATGCCGCGTCGGGAGCGAAAATTACTTTTGCATAAGCGAGAGATTGCGCAAATAGCTGGAGTTATAAAACAAGGTGGCTTAACCCTAATTCCACTTTCACTTTACTTTAAAGATGGTAAAGCAAAGGTTGAAATTGCAGTTGCCAAGGGTAAGAAAGCCCATGATAAGCGCGAAACTTTGAAGCAACAGCAAGCAACTAGAGAGGTTGACCGAGAGCTATCTCGCCATGCAACTGGTAAGAGTGGTGGCAAAGGTAAGCGCAAAAAATCAGATGAAGATTACGATTAGTAGTTGAATTAACAGTATTTACAAATAGCCTGTAAAATAACCCCTTCACACAACTAAATATTGAAAAGTAATTCGCTTAACTCTTGGGGGTGAACGGTCTCGACTTTAGTCGTTACTTCAAGGCAAGCGGGCCGAGGAAGCCGTGATGATCTCGTTAACCACAAAAACATGGCAAACTATAAGCGCAAGTAAAACTGCCGCTGATTAT
>Ga0082207_1000500_pt1 | contig 22265 bp, 20 predicted proteins | sample LakMenEpi10Aug09_FD_71540 | JGI IMG/M metagenome (GOLD analysis project Ga0082207, IMG submission 71540)
GACAGAGCCAAATCCTCCCCCGCCGCGTCCACACAAGTGCGACGAGATCGCCGCGAGCGAAACCGCAACCGGACTAAATCGATTCTCAACCTCGACCCACCAGACCACACGAGGCTTCGTCGCATTGTTTCCAAATCGTTCACGCCATCGGCAATGGAACGCCTGCGACCTCGCATGGTTCAGTTAGTAGACGAAGTTCTCGATAAAGCTTCCGACAACGGCGGCATGGAACTAATCGACGACCTCGCATTCCCCGTTCCGTTTCAAATCATTTCCGATCTACTAGATATGCCTACGAGCCGATCTGACGAATTGCGCAACTGGTCACAGATCATCACCAACTCACTAGAGCCGGCAGCAACCGATGAAGAGTTGCTTGCTTCCGACAAGGCCGTGGAAGAACTCGTTCCCTATCTCACCACCATCATCGAGGATCGACGCAAGCATCTTGGCGACGACATGCTGTCCTCGCTCATCACCGCAGAAGAATCCGGCGAACAAATGACCACCGAAGAACTGATGGCATTTTTGGTGTTGCTCTACATCGCAGGCCACGAAACCACTGTCAACCTCATTGGCAACGGAACCTTGGCTCTGCTCAACAACCCAAGCCAACAAAACATTGTTCGACAAAATGGCCTACAGCCACAACACATCGACGAGCTACTTCGCTTCGATGGCCCAGTGCAGCACACCGTGCGCATTCCGCTCAAGGAAGTGCACTACACCGTCGGCGACACCACCCACACCGTGCAACCAGGGACCATGGTGCTCACTTCGCTCGGCGCAGCAAACCACGACTCATCCATGTTTGCCGACCCGCACACACTGCGATTAGACCGAGACAACTCGCATCGCCATATGGCCTTTGCTTCCGGCATTCACTATTGCCTAGGTTCGGCGCTCGCCAAACTAGAAACCGAAGTTGCAGTCGGCTCGCTGTTTACTCGGTTCAAGAACATCTCGATTGAGGGCGAACCAACATGGCGCGACCGCATCACGATCCGTGGCGTCAATCAGTTGAAACTTACTTTTTCGTAAATCGTGCAATGAGGCTGCTGGTGTCCCACCTGCGACCGCCCATAGCAACAACTTCTTCATAAAACTTGTCGACCATTTCGGTCATCGGCAGTTGAGCGCCATTGCGTTTCGCTTCATCAAAGCACATGCCCAGATCTTTGCGCATCCATTCCACTGCAAAACCAAACTCGAACTCATCGCGCACCATTGTCTTCGAACGATTTTCCATTTGCCACGATTGTGCAGCACCCTTAGAAATCACATCAACGACGTCGTCGGGGTTGAGGCCGGCACGCATTGCAAAGTTGAGCGCCTCGGACAGGCCCTGCGCAATACCCGCAATACAAATCTGGTTAACCATCTTTGCTAACTGCCCGGAGCCGGCATTGCCAAGCTGCTTGCAACGTTTTGCATAAGCATCAACGATTGGCTCGATGCGCTCGTAAGCAGCAACGTCGTCGCTTCCACACATGATGGTGAGCTGACCATTTTCCGCGCCTGCCTGGCCACCAGAAACAGGGGCGTCCACAAACCCAATGCCCTTTTCGGCGCACGCAACTGAAAGCTCGCGTGCCAACGTTGCCGACGCTGTGGTGTGATCGACCAATGTCTTGCCTTTGCTCATGCCTGCAAGCACGCCATCGGCACCATAGACAACCGATCGCACGTCGTCATCATTGCCAACGCACATAAATACGACATCAGACTGTTCGGCAACTTCACGCGGAGTTAGTGCAAATGAACCGCCATGCGCTTTAACCCACTCTTCTGCTTTTGCAGTGGTGCGGTTGTACACAACAACCGAATGTGATGCTGCTGCTAAGTGACGCGCCATTGGCCCGCCCATAATGCCGAGACCGACATACCCCACGTTGGCCATATATATGACTACTTCTTAGCGGCGGCTTTGGCGACAGTCTTTGCAGGAGCCTTTGCCACCTTTGCGGCAGGCTTCGCAACGCTCTTTGCTGTTGCTTTAGGTTCTACTTTTGGTGCTGGCTTTGCAGCCTGCTTCACCAACTTGGCACCCTTCGAAGGCTTCAACACACCTTGCTCGAGTGCCGCATCCAGCCAAACCTCTGCAGCATCGGTCGAAACCTTGAGCGCAGGAGAAATTTCGGAAATCAAGTTGATTCGAGCGCGGTCGTACATGGTTTTTTCGGCAGCCGAAAGCGCCGAGTCGCGGTCGCGGGCGGCCAAGTTACGAACAACTTCGGCAACTTGATATACGTCGCCACTCTTCAGTTTTTCTTGGTGGTTCTTAAATCGTCGCGACCAGTTTGCTGGCACGCGTGGGTCCGCCTTCGAGAGCACCGATCGCAAGTCTTCAAGTTCGGATTTTGAGACCGGCGGACGCACACCAACTTGGTTGGCCATTGCGGTTGGTACCGAAAGCGTCATCTCGTTGATGACGGTCTTCAAAATGAGGTACTCCTGGGTGGCTCCGAAGGCCTTCATGCGCTTGATGCCATGCACGATGCAGGCGCCATGCTGCGGGTAAATAACGGTGTCACCTTTTTTAAATTTCACAGAAGCGACCTCTCTTAAGACTGACCCCGAAAGGATAGGCGATGAGACACCAGAACCCACAAACTATGCAAGTCAATATCCACCAACCTGTCAGGCCTTGCGCAAAGACTCCCTTCGCGCAGAGAAGGCAAACAGGACTATCAGAATTGAATAATTGCCCGACCGTTAGCACCTTCGGCGATTCGAGAAAATCCCTCGTTTATGTCCTCGAGTGCATAGGTGTGAGTCACCAATGATTCCAAGTTAAGTGCGCCGCTGAGGTACATGTCGCAATATCGTGGCAAGTCAATCCTTGGTCTCAGCGACCCGACATGGCTTCCTTTAACCGTAATTTCGCTTGGTATGAACCGCGTCATATCAAAAGATATTTTCGTGCCATGAGCAGGCGGTAGCCCAACAAGAACTGCAGTGGAACCCTCGCCAAGCATGTCAAATGTTGTCTCTGCAACTTTGGCCAAACCTGAGGTTTCAATGACATAATCGGCTCCACCATTAGTCAGAGATTTCACTTCACCTACAGCATCTACTTGCCGTGAATCAATAAGATCTGTTGCTCCGAGCTTTCTTGCCAATTCGAGGTTTGCCGGATTGATATCAACCGCAATAATTTTTGCTGCTCCGGCAATGCGAGCGCCTTGAATAGCGTTGAGTCCTACGCCTCCGACGCCAGTAACAACGACTGATGCGCCAGGTTCAACCTTCGCAGTATTGAATACCGCGCCTAGCCCAGTTGCAACACCACACCCGATTACAGCTGCCAAATTCAACGGAATTCCCTTTGGAATGACCGCACACGCATGCTCATGTATCAGGATCATTTCTGAAAACCCTGAAAGTTGTCCGTACTGATGAATCTGTCTTCCTTGAGATGTGATTCGAGGGGGTTCAGATGACTTTCGGTCGTGATTGCGATTGATGCAGATGATTGGTCGACCAGCCACACAGTATCGACACTCGTAACACGGGCCGCCAGCGCAACCGATGACATGGTCACCAACTTTTACCGACGTAACGTCACTGCCAACCCTCTCGACGATGCCCGAAACTTCGTGCCCAAGAATTGTTGGCAATTTGTGTTCCCAACCGCCTTCGTAAAAGAGTAAATCGCTATGGCAAATGCCAGCCGCAACAGTGCGAACCAGAATTTCACGACCTTGTGGATCCGCCAGCTCAATATCCTGAATCTTCATTGGTTGATTGACTTGTTCGAAAATAGCGGCTTTCATAGTTAAACAACCCCCAAGAATGTCCTGATTTATAATATTTGATCAGACGGTAACAGGTTTCTTAACCCCATGAATCATGGCCCAACCGAGGCAAATGTCAGATTGACCGCACTCGAGAAATATTATAGAATTCATATCTTGGCAACAAACACTGTTGTCCCCGGGGAGACACTTCATGTCGAGTAATGAATCAGTTAATTCCGTTCGATACAGCAAGAGTATTGAGGCGCACACTCGCCGATCTCGCGTCATTGCTGGTGGCGTCAACTCAAACGTTCGTCTCATTAGTCGACCAGTTCCGCTTACTTTTTCCCGTGCAGACGGTGCAATGATCTGGGACCTCGACGACAACGAATACATCGACTACGCCGGAGGAATGGGACCACTGATCCTGGGCCACAACCATCCTCGAGTGCTTGCGGCGGTAACGCAAGCAATGAAATCTGGGCAGTGTTTTGCCGGACAGCATGAACTTGAAATTGATTTTGCGGAACGACTCGTTGACACGATCCCCTGGATCGAAAGTATTCGTATCGGCTTGTCTGGTTCAGAAATGGATCTACTTGCCATTCGTATCGCAAAAGCAGTAACAGGACGCTCAAAGATCCTTCGCTTCACGGGCCACTACCACGGCTGGCTCGATCCGTTGCTTGTTGGTGCGGGTGTTACAACAACGCCAATTGGCTCACCGCTCATCGGACTTGGACAGTCAGTAGCCGCAGCGAGTGAAATTCTGATGTGCGAGTGGAACGACGTTTCGCTTGTTGAAAAGGCCTTGGCTGAACATCAAATTGCTTGCGTGATTATGGAACCAATTATGTGCAATACCGGAGTCATTCCACCCTCCCCTGGCTATATCGAATCGGTGAAGGAACTCTGCAAAAAGCACGGGACGTTATTGGTAATTGACGAAGTAATCACCGGCTTCCGCGTCGGTCTTACTGGTGCTCAAGGCCACTTCAACGTCACTGGCGACATCACCATTTATGCGAAGGCGATTGCATCTGGCTACCCAATGTCAGCAATTGGAAGCTCACATGAACTCATGGCTGCGGTTGGGCGTGGTGAGGTAAACCATTCGGGTACCTACAACTCTGGCTATCTATCGGTTGCCGCAGGTGTCGAGACCATGCGAATTCTCGCTGAGGAAAACCCATATCCGGCGCTCCAAAAATCAACTGTGCGTCTCGTAGAAGGACTACGCAAGATTGGATCGACAAAAGATCTGGCGATTGATTACGTCGCTGGTTCACTCTTCCAGATTCGATTTGGCGCTCAAGAAGTGATGCGTAGCCGCGAACATTTTGCGGCACAATCCGATCAAAAGAAGCTCTGGCAATTTATTGACCTGCTACAAGATCGAGGCGTTAGACCTACTAGTCGTGGTCTCTTTTTTGTTTCCGTAGCGCACGACGAACAACTCATTGATCGCACACTCGAGATTGCTGAATCTGCTCTCGCGAGCATGTAAATCGAGCGACGAAGGTTTAATGACTTTCGCGGGTTACTTCGGAACCACTCGAACCAACCAGAAAATCCAAGTCGCAACCTGTATCTGCTTGCATTACATGATCTACGTAGAGTCGTGACCATCCTCGTGACGCAATTGGATCAGGCTTAATCCATTTTTGTTTGCGCTGTTCTAGTTCTTCGTCCGAAACATGTAACGTCAGTTTTCTGTTCGGAACATCCAGGGTGATGAGATCACCGGTATTCACAAATGCCAGTGGCCCCCCCACCGCAGATTCGGGAGCAACATGAAGAACAGTTGTGCCAAATGCAGTTCCGCTCATTCTTGCATCGCTAATTCGCACCACATCCCGAACACCTGCCTTCAATAGTTTCGTTGGGAGAGGCATATTCCCAACTTCGGGCATTCCTGGATACCCGCTTGGACCACAGCCACGCAACACCATCACTGTCTCAGCAGTTACATCGAGGTCAGGATCATCCACCCGAGCCTTGTAGTCCTCAATCGAATCGAATACAAGTGCAGGACCGGTATGCAGAAGCAATTCCGAAGATGCGGCGGATGGTTTTACTACGGCACCTTGTGGACACAAATTGCCGCGAAGCACAGCAATCCCCGCTTCCGGAACGATCGGATCCTGCAGCGAGCGAATCATCGTTCTGTCACTCGTTGTCTTACCTTGCCACAGCACTCGAAGCGGACTTCCCGAAACAGTTATGGATTCACCGTGTAATACAGATTCAAGTTCGGCCAATACCGCAGGCACTCCGCCGGCTTCATAGAAGTCATCCATGAGACGAGCCCCCGCCGGCATGATGTCAACGAGTAATGGCATCCGAGATCCGATTCGGTCGATGTCATCCAACGTCAGGTCAACACCGACTCGACCAGCAATCGCCAAAAGATGAAGCACCGCATTGGATGAACCACCAACCGCGGACAAAACCTTTATTGCATTTTCGAATGCTTCACGAGTGAGGACCATGCTTGGGCGCAAATCCTCCCAAACCATTTCAACAATTCTTCGCCCAGTCAGATGGGCTAATTGTTTTCGTCGGGTATCTGGGGCTGGGATGGCCGCACTTTGAGACAACGTCATTCCAAGAGCTTCCGCCATCACTGCCATTGTCGAAGCCGTTCCCATTGGATTGCAATGACCAGCACTTCGAGTCATGGAAGATTCTGTTGCAACAAATTCTTCTGGGCTCATTATTCCTGCGCGAACGTCCTCGCTCATTCTCCACATGTCCGTTGCCGATCCAAGCGGTTGACCTTTATGCCGACCTGTCAGCATCGGACCACCCGTGAGCATGATTGCAGGTAAATCAACAGATGAAGCACCCATCAACATCGCAGGTGTAGTTTTGTCGCACCCCGAGAGCAGAACTACTCCATCAATTGGATTGCATCGAACAGATTCCTCGACATCCATCGCCATGAGGTTTCGCAGCAACATCGCTGTCGGCTGAATTTGAGTTTCTCCCAACGACGTCACAGGAAACTCCAACGGAATCCCGCCAGCCTCCCACACGCCTCTCTTTACAAACTCGGCGAGTTCGCGTAAGTGCTGGTTGCATGGCGCCAAGTCAGAAGCCGAATTGCAAATACCAATCATTGGTTTACCCGAGAACGAGTCATCAGGCAGACCACGTTTCATCCAACTGCGATGAATGTAGTTATCTCGACTCGAGCCGTCATACCAGTGGCGAGTGCGGAGCCTGACGGGCGTCTCTTGAGGTTTGCTCATGCACTCCATCCTTCCAGAATGTCCAGTGGAAACATGGGGCGTGGAATACGTGACCACGGCAGCGATTGAACATCTGACTGGGTTGGCCCAGGAGATGCAACCCGGACAAATTTCGTTGCAATGTCGCGCATGTACTGGAAGTTGGATGCCGTCTTCATCACAAACATCTTGAAGTCATTTGGCTCTATACCGAAATGTCGATACACATCTGGATGGATACCGCCTACACCAGAGAATTCGGTGACGAGAATTAAAACGTTACCTGCTTCAAGGATCACAGATTTACCCATGTCTACAGAACCTTGAGGAAGTCCTTGCAAAAAAACTGCCCCTTCTCTGATCGCCTTCACTTTCCCAGTCACTTGTATTGGACTATAAAAAGAATTAGACCAGCCACCTAGATTCAGCGTCACAATTTCGCCAATCTGGCTGCTTGCAAGTTGTCGCGCAGCCTGAGGATCGGTAACTGGAACAAGCGCAGTGTGCTGCATCTCTCTTTCCAGCAAGGCTTTGAGAATTACTGTGCTATCACCCGAGGAACCGCCTAAAACCGAATCTCCCGTGTCACTCAATAGAACTTTTCCTTGTTTTGGATCGTCGGCAAAAGCGATTGCATCGTTAACCGCCATGTTTTCAAGAACCATGAAATGTTCGCGTTTTGACCATGCGTGATTCGCTAGCTCAACCGCAATTTCCTGTGCTGCAATTTGATTATTGTCAGTGACCACTACCACCGACCATCCAGCTTCGTTTACATCAAGCCACGGCTGCATTGGAAATAGCGAAATGGACAGTGCTTTACCTTCGTCCTCAAATCGTCGAGCAATATCAAACCACTCTTTCATCGGGCCGCTTGCAGTGAGAAACTGCTCTTGATGAGTGATCATCGGAATTTTTCTCCAGGCCATTGTCGGAGAGATCTTTTTGGAGAAGGTTTCCAAAGCAATTTTCGTCAGGTCTCTAGCAGTTTCATATGGGTCGTGGGGCTGGGTGCGAAATGCCATCAATACATCGACTTGATCCATCATCTTGTGAGTTACGTTCGCGTGATGATCCAGCATCAATGCAATCGGAATGCTCCTGTTAACAACTTGACGGATTGCCGAAAGTATCTCGCCTTCAACATCATCAAACCCTTCAGCGGAAGCAGCTCCGTGAAGAAACACCATCAGTCCATCAAACTCGGTTCCGTCACCCAAACCCAGTTGAATTATGCGACAAAACTCGCTCAGAGTTTCGCTGCTTATGCGGCCACCTGATTGGGCATCTGCGCGCAAGATTGGCACTATTTCAATTTCAAACTCGCTCGAGTTAAGAACGTCAATACACCCAGCAGTTGGGCCGTTGGGGTCTACTCGACTGAGCATAAGTTCGCCTTCAAGAAGTGCAACGTTTGCGAAGTCGGCGAGTGTTGTTGGAAGCGGATTAAAAGTATTCGATTCCTGCATTACATGAATCAGCGCGATTCGCAAGTTGCGACCTTCTTTACGACCCATGATTGTTAATAATGGATCCACCCACCATCCACGTTAATTACCTGACCAGAAACGAAACTACTGTCGTTTGAGGCAAGATAAACAAAAGTGCCAGATAGGTCTTCGGCGAATCCGCGACGCGGAATGCATTGCCGCTCAGCAGAAAGCTCAATAAGTTCATTTTCATCAAACCCCAGCGCTACTTCCTGCTCGGTTCGGATAGCTCCAGGCATAACCGCATTCACTCGGATGCCTTCCTTGCCCACTTCACGTGCCAATGCTCGGGTAAACCCAATGAGGCCAGCTTTTGAGGTCACATAATCAAGCATTCCGGCCATTCCCAGATTCACAGTCACACTCGTGACAGCAATAATGCTTCCGCCACCCTTGCGCAACATGCCTTCGTAGCAAGCCTGTGCGCAAAGAAATGCTCCTCGAACGTTGACTTCAAGGGTGCGGTCCCACTGTTCAATTGGTATCTGGTGCCACGGAAGGCGGTTCGCGTATGCGGCGTTTGCTACCAGAATATCAATATCGCCAAATTTGTCTCTCGTTTCCGACACAACTCGATCAATCTGCTCGCGCGAAGTTACGTCCGCCGAAATACGAATTGCGCGCCCACCATTATCCGTAATTGACTTTACGACTTCGTCAGCGCGCTGCTCCATTTGTTGCTCGGGGTAAGAACTCACGACAACGCTTGCACCTTCGAGCGCATATGCCTTTGCAACTGCTGCGCCAATTCCCCAGGACGCACCTGTAATGAAAGCTACTTTCCCATCAAGACGGCCATTGCCAAAAGTTGGCTTTACACCGGTCACCAAACACTCCATCCACCATCAACGATGAGATTTGTTCCATGCACAAATGAAGATCCTTCAGAGGCAAGAAATACTGTCGCCGTAACATAGTCCTCTGGCTGGCTATTCCGACCTACTGGCGTTTGCGCTGCAAGCTGTTTCCACAACTCTGGCTCACCATCTGGGGTATCCATCCAAGTAATCATGCCAGGGCTCAATGAATTGATGGTCACGCCAGTACGACCAATTTGGCAAGCAAGGTAATTCGTGAGACCGATTAGTCCATGCTTTGCCGCCGTATATGCGCCAGCACCTGCGTTTTTGCCGGTATTCACTGGATTTTGACCAATCACGCCATAAACCGAAGCGATATTGATGATTCGCCCCCAACCACGATCCGCCATCTTGGGAATAAACAATCGACAAAGTCGCTCAGATGCAACAACGTTGATCTCGTATGTTTCGCGCCAGTCTTGGGTGGTCTGATCCATCCAAGGCTTTGAGTGTGGGTCACCGCCGGCGTTGTTGACAATGATGTCGACGTGCTCCGGAATCTTGTCAAGTTGTTCGTACAGTGAATCGCTTGTGAGGTCTCCCACGATGTAGCGATGTGGTGCTCCTAGATTTGCAAAGGTTTCACGCAATGCATTTTCGCTTCGAGCGAGTCCGATAACTGTTGCTCCATGGGCAGCCAGTCCGTGCACGAGTCCGCGTCCAAGGCCATAACCGCCCCCGGTTACTAAAGCCGTGTGCCCAGTGAGATCAAATAGATTCTCTTTCATAACCATGATTAACCGCCCTCTCTAGGCTTTTGGAGCTTTGGGGATATCTAAACACCTGCGCCAGCACCCGATTGTGCGAACCACAACAGGCGACCAAGTGTCTACCAAAATGCTCTACGCACAGCGATTTGCTCGCTCTTCGACCCATACGTCAGCACCCCAGCGACATTTGCAAATGTCTAGTTCTATAGTATACGATCCTGTTCAATATCCAAACAAATGGGGGGAAACATGAAAGTAAGGGGAAATGGTCAACCAACTAGGTTGCTTCGTCGTATCGCTTTCGCAACCGTTGCCGCACTCGCGGTAGCTGCTTGCGGTGGCTCAGATACGACAAGCGATACTCAACCGGCGGAAGAAGCTGCAGCAGGGGAAACAAAAACCACTCTGTCAATTATCACTCCGCAGGAACCAGCCAGCTGGAACTACTACGAAGTTGCAGCAAACGCTCTGCGTGTGCCAACTTTCAAGAACGTCCAGGAAACTGTGGTGGAGCTAACGGAAGAGGGCAAGATCGTACCGATGCTTGCCGAATCATGGGAAGTAAGTGAAGACGGCTTGGTTTACACGTTCGTAATTCGTCAAGGCGTAAAATTCCATGACGGTTCCGATCTTGACTCAGCCGACGTTGCATACTCGATGAAAATAAACGCGAAATCACCGAACAGCAAACTCAGTGCTGCTCACGCAAACGTAAAAAGCGTGGAAGCACCTGATGCAAACACTGTCGTCATCACATTGAAGCAGGTGAGTTCCACCTTCTTGAAGGAACTTGGACAGTCCGCAGGTTATGTGGTTCCAGAAAATTTCCTTGACGACAACGATCCAAACACCACAATGATCGGTACGGGACCATTCGTCTTCGGCGAATACAAGCCCGGAACCAGCCTCACCATGGCACGTTTTGAGGATTACTGGGGTGAGAAGCCATTCTTCGAGACACTGATCTGGAACTTCATTACTGATGAAACAGCATCACTCAACGGAATGCTCGCTGACGAATTCGACCTCAACGTCGCTGTTTTGGCAGAAGGCATTGAGCGTGTTGACTCCTTCGAAACTGATCCAAAATTCACGGTGACGTTGCAGGGCTCAACAGAAAACTCGTACATGTGGCTTAACGTCAATGACAAGCGCTTCCAGGACATTCGTGTTCGTCAGGCAATTGCACACGCAATCAATCGCGAGGATGCAATCTCCGTGTATAACGGTGATGCTCGACCAACATGTTTGATGGTTATTCCGGATTCCGAGCCATATAACAGTGACTACTGCCCATACCCATACGACGTAGAGAAAGCTAAGGCCTTGTTGGCCGAAGCCGGATATGCGGATGGCATGGAAATTGACTACCCATTCCCAACTGTTGCATCGCACCCATTCACCATGGAAGTGCTTACCCAGCAGTTGGCAGCAGTCGGAATCACAGTCAAGGGACGTGGCGAAGACCTCACAACCTGGCTTGATAAGACCTGGACAAAGGGCGGCTACGAAATGGGCGAAATTCGTGACTCAGCTGGCATCTTGCAATACGGTTGCAAGGGCGGACGCGAGCCACTCGGTAAGAGCTCAAGCTTGTGCATCCCTGAGTTTGAAGACAAGTTGGCCAAGGCCGATGCGTTTTTGAATTACGACGATCACTTGGCTGCCATGAGCGATCTCTCGAAGACTTTCGCAGACTTGGCATGGGTCACTGCTATCGCAGCAGTACAAGTACCAATGATCTCGAGGGCTGACCTCACGGGAGTCCCAGCAGTCCGAGTCAATGACGGCGTCGACATGCGTAAGGCACGTTGGGGTAACTAAGTAAAATCTGTACTGGTCGAGCATTTATCTGACCCAGTACTCATTTGAGATGGCCGTCCGGCGGTGTAAAACTGTCGGACGGCCATTTATTTTGCCAAAAGTAATAAACAAGAGAGAACAGGGATGCTGAAACACACTCTTCGATCATTGTTTACTTTGATCTTCACCGCCCTCGTTGGGTCGGTTGTTGTATTCGTGCTGTTACGACAGCTCGGTGGCGACGTAGTCACAGTGTTCCTTGGACGTGACGCAGCCCCAATTGATGTGTCTTACATGCGAGAAGAGCTCGGGCTCAATCAACCACTTATCGTGCAGTACCTAGATTGGATTCGTGGAATTTTCACGGGCGACCTGGGTAAGTCATACGGAATGGGCTACGACATTTCTGACGAATTGATGCGACGACTTGGCCCAACTCTCACACTGACCATCGGTGGTCTTTTGATTTCTGTGCCTCTTGCGCTTGCTCTTGGAACTTACTCAGCAATCAATGCCAAGAAAATGAGAAGTAGTTTTGTAGATGTTTTTACACAAGTAGGAATTGCCGTTCCGGCATTCTGGGGCGGTCTGCTCCTTGTTTTGATCTTTGGAGTTCGGCTTGGTTGGCTACCAACGAGCGGTTATGTCTCAATCTTTGATGATCCAGTTCAAGCTATTCGGTCGGCAATCATGCCGATTTGCGCATTAAGTCTTGGAGTTACATCGGTTTTCGCGCGATACGTGCGTACAGCAATGCTCGATGTGATGAATGAAGATTTCATTCGCTCTGCCATGGCCCGTGGCCGCACAAGGCGTGGTGCTGCACTAATCCATGGAGTCCGCAACGCCTCAATTCCCCTAGTCACTGTTGCTGCGTTGCAGTTTGGCCAGCTCATCGCAGGTGCTGTTGTGGTGGAAAATGTGTTCGTGCTCCCGGGTATCGGTCGTTTAATTGTTACAGCGACGCTTGGTCGCGAAGTTGTTGTTGTGCAATCACTCGCACTTATCATCATGCTCATCATTCTCGTTATGAATTTCTTTGTTGATATCGCATACGGTTTCCTTGATCCACGAATTCGCGACAAAGAGTCGGCAAATGTCTAGTTCAATGGAAACCGCACAAACAATCCCCTCGCAACAAAATGGTCGACGTCTTTGGAACCGTCTTCGTCGCCTACCGCTCACTCTTTACATTGGTGGCGGGCTCGTCTCACTCTTTGTGCTTGTTGCATTCATTTCATTCTTCTGGACGCCATATCCACCAAACAGTCTGAACCTGCAAAACCGCCTCGCGCCTCCAGGTACACCAGGGTTCCTATTTGGCACCGATCGTGCAGGACGCGACGTCATCACTGAGCTCATGCTTGGTGCACGGAACTCGCTATATGTCAGCGTGGTTTCCACCATTGTGGCAATGTCAGTCGGTGCCCTTATTGGACTAGTTATTGCGGGATCAACGAAGAGGATTCAAGGCCCGCTCACCCGATTTGTAGATGCTGGTCTTGCACTTCCCGGAATTCTTACTGCGCTCGTACTTGCCTCGAAATTTGGAGCTGGCAACACCACTGCAACTCTCGCAATTATTACGTGGCAAATTCCCGTTGCTGCTCGAGTCACCATTGGTCCGGCTCGCCAAATTCTTGCGCTCGACTATGTAGAGGCTGCATACAGCTACGGGCGAAGCAAGTCATATGTGCTCAGACGCCACGTGCTTCCAAACATCGGGCCACTGTTGATTGTGCTCGGCTCCGTAATGTTTGCCGCTGCCATCCTGATCGAGGCGGCACTCGCCTATCTGACCGTCGGAGTACAACCACCAACGTCCTCATGGGGCCGATTTCTCAATGAGACACAATCGCTGCTTGAAGCAGCGCCATACCTCATGTTTTTCCCGGGCATATCCATCGTGCTCACTGCGTTAGGTTTCAATTTGCTCGGCGATGGCTTACGTACTGTTCTTGATCCACAACAAGCGAGAAGTGGACTGGCCTGATGCTTGAAATACGCGACCTACGTGTCTCCATCGAGGGACGAGAGATTATTCATATTGATCATCTCGACTTGCAATCAGGCTCCCGTCTCGGACTCGTCGGCGAATCCGGCTCTGGCAAGACCATGACAGTGAAGGCAATTGCTGGGCTCTTGCCAGATGATACGAAAATTTCCGGCTCGATAAAATTTGATGGACGAGATCTACTCACATTAAGTGACCGTGAATTCGCGAACGTGCGAGGCAACAAAATCGGATTCGTCTTCCAAGACCCCGCGCGCTCGCTCAACCCAATGATGCGCATTGGAAAACAGGTATCTGAAGCAATCAGGATTCACACCGATCTCAAGGGATCCGCAGTGACCGAAAAAGTCATTGATCTACTCGGACAAGTTCAACTGCCAGATCCTGCGTCGTTACTGCGACGCTACCCACACCAACTTTCTGGTGGACAGCAGCAGCGCGTCATGATTGCAGCAGCGATCGCCGCAGATCCAGATCTGCTTATTGCCGACGAACCAACCACAGCCCTCGACGTCACTGTGCAAGAGGAAATTTTACATTTGCTTATTTCGCTGAGCGAGAAGCGCAAGATGAGCTTGCTTTTTGTGAGTCACGACCTTGGCGTAGTTCGGTTTGTCTGTGAACGTGTGGCAGTTATTTATGGAGGGAATATTGTCGAATCTGGTCTGATTGAAGAAGTGGTAACCAATCCACTCCATCGCTACACCTCTGCCCTATTGGCTGCGAACCCTGGAATGCCCAAGGACAACAATTTCTCGGCGTTCATGGGCAAGCGCCTCCAAACCATCACTGGTTCTGTCCCAGCAGTTGGCAAGTTCCCGAGCGGATGTCGGTTTCGCAATCGCTGTCAGTTCGCCACAGACGAGTGCTCGACCGTGCCCCCAACTGTTACGACAGATTCCGATCATCAGTATCTTTGCTGGAACCCGAGCAGCGGAGGTGCCTCATGACTTCACTTGTCGAAGTTTCAAACATGTTTTTCCACTATCCGCGCGCTCGAACTAAAGACGGCGAGATCAACTGGACATTGCAAGACATCTCCCTAAAAATTGAAGCAAAATCCACAGTGGGGATAGTTGGCGAATCAGGATCAGGCAAGTCAACCTTGATTCGAGTGATGTGCGCATTGCTACATCACCAACAAGGCAACGTGTCTTTTAACGGCCAAGATGTTTCCCAGTATCACGGAGACAAAGCAAACGAATTACGACGCGAGAACCAGATCGTGTTTCAAAACCCACGTAGATCATTAGATCCTCGCATGACCATTCGCCGCTCATTGAGTGAGCCAATTCGTGCACTACACGGCAGGAATCCGGATGATGCAGAGATCATCGCAAACATCGAACGAGTTGGTCTCGGAACCGAAGTCCTATCACGCTTTCCACACCAACTTTCTGGCGGTCAGTTGCAGCGCGTTGGTATCGCGCGATCACTTTCCGTAAAGCCAACCATCCTGTATGCCGACGAACCCGTCAGCGCGCTCGACGTTTCTGTTCAAGCCCAAGTTCTCAACCTGATGATGGACTTGCGTGACGAACTTGGTCTCACTCTCGTCATGGTGTCCCATGACCTCGGAGTTGTGAGTCGCATGTGTGAACAAATCATCGTTATGCGCCATGGTCGAATCGTTGAGGCGGGACAAACAGAAAGCGTCCTATCTAATCCTCAGTCGGATTACACAGCCGCTCTTCTCAAGGCTGCTCGCGCTGCGAGCTTGGAACGTGAGAGTCAAGGATAAATTATGGCGAGTTCGCTTTCGAGGGAAGACAAAGAGCACTTTGATCGCGAAGGTTACGTAGTCGTTCGAGGAGCATTTGACCCTGACCGTTGGCTAACCCCGTTGCTGCAAGAGTACGAAAAAGTTTTAGATCGACTCGCCGACAAGCTTTATGCCGAGGGCCGACTTTCTCAGACCTACGCCCACTTACCATTCGGCGAAAGATTCATTGAGGTTTGCGCGGAATCAAAAGAAACTCATCACCAGTTCTTCGACTTCTCCCTCCCACAAGGAAACGTGCAGCCCGACACACCAATGTGGACTGGCCAAGCTGTCTTTAACATGCTCCGCTGCCCCGAACTTCTGGATCTCGTTGAAGGATTCATAGGTTCAGAGATTTACTCCAACCCGGTACAACATGTGCGAATCAGAGTTCCCGAATCACGAGAACCGAGAGACCCCAATACGGGAGCTCTCAAACTCGGGACGACCCCATGGCACCAAGACAACGGAGTTGTGCTCCCCGAAGCCGATGATACGCAGATACTCACCGTTTGGTTTCCTCTTCGCCGTGCAGAAGTCGAACATGGGTGCCTCCAAGTTGTTCCAAAGTCACATCTACGAGGGCTCATGACTCACTGCCCAGGCGGCCCGAGCGGTTTGCAAGTTCCGGAAAAAGTTGCGCCTCGCGAGTCCGCTATCGCTCTACCAATGAATCCTGGCGACGTACTGTTCATCAACAAATTGACGCTTCACAACGCACTGCCGAATATGAGCAATGAGATCCGCATCAGTTTTGACCTTAGGTACAACCCAATCGGGCAAGCAACTGGCCGCGGTGCATTCCCTGGTTTCATTGCTCGGAGCAGTCAGAATCCAGAAACAGAACTTCGGGAGCAATCAGAATGGGAACGGCTGTGGACTGATGCTCGTGCTCACTTATCCGAGGTCGAATACTCAAAGCCGTTCAATCGTTGGAACGCCGATTCTCCTGTTTGTGCATAAATTTGCAACTCAACGAGAATGACGAATTAGACCCGAGGTACTTTTCCGAATGGCGTGTAGCCACGCCCGGAAACCCCAACGTCGCATGCGAATAGTCCTCCAGCCGATGGATGAGTTTTTGCAACATCGGGATCAAGATCAATTCGCGCAGACGTGATGTAAAGGGTTCGCAGATCCGGTCCTCCAAACGCGCAACTTGTTATCCAGCCTCCAGGAACTTCAATTCGGCGATCAATCTCTCCTTCAGGCGTCAGCCTCACAACAGCCCCGCCATCCCACAACGCAATCCAGATACCACCGTCAATATCTACAGACAGACCATCGGGAATTGCATCAAAATGGGCAAGAGTGCGGACTTTCTCTGGGAGCCCATCGCTATCCAATGCCATCTCATCGACTGTCCGGTGCAGTGAGTCAACGTGGTAGCACTTACGCCCGTCTGGACTCCAATCAATTCCATTAGATAGAGCTCGTCCGTCGCGAACTTTAATGAGAACGCCATCACTGTCTACGCAAAACAGGCCGCCATCATTTTTGCCGCTTCGATCGACTGTTCCGATCCATAATCTCCCCTGTGGATCGCATCTTCCGTCATTGGCATTTCCATCGCCATTCGGGGGCAAAGTTGCAATCAAATCTCCTACTTCGCCATCGTCACCCAAAACACCGATGTCTAGACCTGACACACCAAGTAAGCCACCATCTCTAATCGGAACCACAACGCTTGCGGATTGTGTAAGCGATCGCACCACATGCTGGCCGGCGGAATTTAAACGGTGTAATTGTTTGCCATCAATATCGACCCAAATCAAAGTCTGCGATAATTCGTCCCAAGTGACACCTTCACCTAGTAGACATCGACTGTCGACGATCAAATCGACCCGAACTGCGTCTCGCATGACGCCCATTATCTCATGATTTTAATTTTATGGAGAATATGATATATAATATTATCAACACATTCCGTAGGAGGAAAATTCATGTTGGTCAAAGCGCCAGTACTTATTAAGCCAAATAGCCAAATGCCAATGTTGGATCTAGAGCTTGACGAGCCTCGCTTTGGAGAGGTTCGAGTAAAAATGGTCGCAAGCGGGGTGTGCCACAGTTGCCTTCACGCATACGACGGCTCACACACTGGAATTCCCATGCCAATCGTGCTCGGCGATGAAGGCTCTGGAATAGTTGACGCAGTTGGCCCTGGTGTTTCAAACCTTGAAAAAGGCGACCATGTCGTCATCTCATGGGCTCCTACATGTGGTGCATGCAAATACTGCAACCTCGGTTTTCCTGCATTGTGCATGAACACTCCTGCTATCGGCAAGACAACTGGCGACGTAACTCTCTTCCATCACGATGGCAAGGATGTGTACCACTACGGACCATCCACATACGGTTCGTACATTGTCCTCCCCGAATCGGGAGCAGTCAAAATTCGTAAAGACTTCCCATTGGAAGTCGCTGCTCTAATCGGCTGTTCAGTGGCTACTGGATTCGGTTCAGTCGTGAACAGCGCCGGTTTGCGCGCGGGTCAAAGTGTTGCCGTTTTTGGTTGCGGCGGCGTTGGTCTGAATGCGATCCAAGGTGCTGTCGCTACGGGTGCCTATCCAATCATTGGTATCGACGTTCTCGACTCCAAGTTGGAAATGGCACGCCATTTCGGCGCCACACATACCATCAACCTTGCTAAAGATGATCTTGAAGCGGAAGTAAAACGCCTCACTGGTAACGGTGTTGATGCGTCTATCGTCGCCGTAGGAAATATTAAAGCTATGGAACAGGGACTAGTTATTCTTGCCAAGCAAGGTGTTGAGGTTGTTCTCGGACTTCCAGGACAAGGCGAGAAGTTCCCAGTCGATCCTTGGCTCCTCATGGGTGGTGAGCGAAGGATCATTGGATCGCGATACGGAACCAGCAACCCATTGGTTGAATTCCCGAAGCTTGTTGAACTCGCGATTTCTGGTCGCATCAAAATTGATGAATTGGTCACCAAGCGTTACGACTTGGACCAAGCCGACGAAGCATTCCGTTCACTTGCAGCTGGTGAACAAGCCCGAGGATTAATCGTCTTCTAATTGTTCAGACAAGTTCATCATTTAAACGAATTGGAGATAACAAAGATTCATGAAGCTCGCATCCGTTCTTACGCCTCTCTCTGATGAGAATCTAACCCTTGCCGCTCAATGCGGTGTCGATCAAATTGTTGTCCGCTACCCCGGACCGAATCTTGACGAAATCAGTCAGATGCAAAAACGAATTCGATCTTTCGGAATGGAAATCGGCGTAGTTGAGGGCTATTTGCCGATCGACCGAATAAAACTTGGCACGGACGATGGAACGGATTTGGCGTCGATGAAAGCGCTCCTTCGCCACCTCTCCGACTTGGACATTCGAATGGTCTGTTACAACTTCATGGCCGGCACCGACTGGATTCGTACATCTGTAGATACTCCAGAACGCGCTGGTTCGAAGGTAACCGCGTTTCGTCTTGCAGATCTAGATAAAGCAATGATTCCAGGACGACCCCCTTTCCGAGCAGACCTCGAGCCAGGAGCAAAACGTTCTGATTTATGGACCAATCTTCAGAACTTTCTTGAGGAGATTATTCCTGTTGCAGAAGATGCAGGCGTAGTAATGGCAATGCACCCTGATGACCCGCCTCTTCCCCATCTTCTCGGCAATGACCGAATCATGCACGACGTCTCCGGTTTCGAAAAATTGGTAGAGATCGTGAAGTCGCCTTCCAACAAAATCGCTTTCTGCCAAGGCTCATTCTCGGAAATGGGTATCGACATTCCAGCTGCTATTCGGCGCCTAGGGCCTCACATTGCTTACGTTCATTACCGAGATGTTGTCGGTACTGCTGAAGACTTCCGGGAAAGCTGGCAGGACAATGGGCAGACAGATATGGCTGAAGCGATGCGCGCATACCGCGAGGTTGGCTTTAATGGACCAATGCGACCTGATCACGTGCCACAAATGATCGGCGAAGATGATGGCGAACCCGGCTACACAATGCTTGGCCGACTGTTCGCCTTCGGATATATACGTGGCATGATGCATGCCACGGAAGGCCACACCTGTTAGCGAGTTACAACAGGCCGACGAACTGCGATTACGTCGATTTCAAATTTGATTGCAGCTGAAAGACAACTAGTTATTGTGGTCCGGGCTGGCATCGGAGCTGAGAAATACTCTGAATAGAGTTTGTTGTATTGCGTGAGATGGCTTGGGTCATGCACATAACTTGTGACTCGCACGACGTCACCCAGGTCTAGACCCGCTGAGCCAAGAATCTCCTGAACGTTAGATAACGATCGACGCATTTCTTCTTCAAAGTCGCCACTAATGATTTTGCCCTGTTTGTCTACAGATGCTTGTCCAGACACGAACACAAACCCGTTAGCTTCGACTGCCGCCGAGAACGGTAGGTGGCTCGAGATATCGGTAGGAACCACCTGCCAACCACGTTCGATATTTCCTGTTTGCGAAGAATTCGGATCACCCATTTTGGTCCATTCGATTATGTATTCAGTTGAATACTGATGGAAATTATAGAATAGCATAAAGAATATGAGTTGGTATCTGCACCATGCATGACATCGCAATTATCAACGGAACCATCGTTGATGGGAGTGGTTCAGCACCATACCTGGGTTACATACTTATTTCTGATGGCGTCATTGTTTCGACGGGAGTCGATCCCTCATCCCACAACGCAGACATGCGTGCTTCCATCACTATCGATGCAAAAAACAAAATTGTTTGCCCCGGATTTATCGATATTCACACCCATTCAGATCTCACGCTCATTGCCGATGGACGTGGCGAAAGCAAATTACGTCAAGGTGTCACCACTGAAGTTGTCGGAAATTGTTCGTTCTCCGCTTTCCCAATTGAACCACTCAACCTCGACCTACACGCCGACCATCTCGCTCGGGCCACTGCCCCGTTGCGACCATGGTGGACAGACTTCGACGGATACGCGAAGGCCCTCGAAGATCAGGGCATCGCCATCAATGTTGCTTCGCTCACCGGTCACGGCACATTACGTGTAGCAGCCATGGGCGTCGACCAACGCCAAGCAACCAAATACGAACTTGATCGAATGGTGAACGACTTGCACACTGCCATTTCGCAAGGTGCATTTGGAATGAGTACTGGACTAACACATGTGCCCAGCGCATATGGAGACTTCGATGAGATCGAGACTTTGGCCGAGGTACTTGCCGAACATCACGCTCTCTACGCAACGCACTGTCGGGATTCGAAACCAGATGAGCGTGCAGCAATTGCCGAATCCATTGAAATTGGACGTCGAACTGGAGTGAGCGTGGAATTCAGCCACCTTGCGATCAACCGACCCGAGCGTTGGGGCACTGGTTCTGAACTGCTGGCGATGTTTGATGAAGCACGCGAAGATGGAGTCGACATTTATTTTGACGTCTACCCGTATGAAGCATCATCCTCGTCGCTCACCCAATATTTGCCTCCATGGGTTCAGGCTGGTGGAACCGCCGAGATGCGATCCCGGTTAGCGAATCCAGAATTACGCGAAACGGCTCTTTCTGATATGTCGGCGGGTTGGTTCAACGGAATTCCATGGCTTTGGGATCGATTTCACATATCGAGCACACCAGATGGCAATTACGTGGGGCTCACGCTTGAAGCGGCTGCTGCCAATTCGAGAATCGATCCTTACGAACTGACGTTACGACTTTGCGAGGAATACGGCAATGAAATACAAGTCGTACTCTTCTACCGCACCGAATCTGACGTCTCGGCATTTCTCAAACACCCACTTGCAGTTGTCGGTTCGGATGGAAACGCAATACCTCTTGACCAGCAAAACGCACGACCTCATCCTCGCAACTTTGGAACCTTTCCTCGAGTGCTTGGTCGATATGTCCGCGAACGCGGGGTGCTCGAACTCGCAGACGCTGTTCGCAAGATGACCTACGAACCAGCCCGTCGTTTGGGTATTACTAACCGAGGGAGGATTGCTGCAGGTATGGCTGCCGATGTTGTGGTATTCGATCCAGCATCAGTCCTTGATTGCGCCGACTTTGGCAAAGCGCCAGAGCAGCCTGAGGGCATCACACATGTGATCGTAAATGGCTCAATCGCGCTAGAACAAGGCGCTATTACTGAGCGTCGGCCGGGGCAAGTACTCCGCCACACCTAACTCAGAATTTGAAGTACATCACCTAGTGCCAGAGAGCTGCACCGTTACGCCTGGTCGGTCGACAATGTCTGGTTGCAAAATTGCTCCAATTCCGGGGCGAGTGGGTGGTTTATACATACCGTGCTCAGGAAGTTGAAGGTCGTCAACAAAATTTGGGTAAACGATTTTCAGATATGCCCTCACAACCTCTTGATACATCACATTCGGCGAACTAAAGGAAAGATGAACTCCTGCCAATAATGTGAATGGCCCAGTGCAGTCGTGAAATGTCACAGACAAGCGCTTTGCATCAGCAAGTGCGACTATTCGTCGTGCCTCTGTTATTCCGCCACACCATGTCGGATCAATCATCACGACATCCACGGCATGCTGATCGATAACTGGCGCATAGGCGAAACGTGAGATGAGATACTCACTCACGACCATCGGAATTGACGTGCTTCGCTTCAGTTCAAGCAGTGCTTCCGTACTGTCAGCAAGTATCAAATCCTCGATCCAAGCTGGCTCG
>Ga0082207_1000504_pt1 | contig 22089 bp, 21 predicted proteins | sample LakMenEpi10Aug09_FD_71540 | JGI IMG/M metagenome (GOLD analysis project Ga0082207, IMG submission 71540)
CGGCGCAGCGGGTGAGCCCCGCCGTAGTCGAAGCGCCCCGCCGCACCGCCATCGGTGGTGTCGCGCTCAATCGTCTGCTGCACGGGCGCGACCTTGTCCAGGCCGTTGACGGCCAGCCAGCGATCCCGCGTGGCCTCGGCCGAGATAACCTCCCCGCGGTTGCAGTTGCCGCCAAGATTGGCTACACATCCGCCACGATAGGGCATCTGCGTGTCAGCGGTGCCGTGCACGATCATCATCGGCAGTGGCGCTTCGGGCCCCATGGCGCAAAGGCCCAGCTTGGGCTTGGCGGCGAGGCTTCCGGAGGAAGTGGCGGCTGCGCCGAGGAGCCCTGCGCGCGAGATGGCAAAGGCATGCGTCATCATGGCGCCGTTGGAGCCGCCGGCCATGAACATCTGCCGGTTGCTCAGGCCATATTGCCCGCGGACGCGATCGATCAAGGCAGCCAGGAACCCCACGTCATCGGCCCCACTGGCCACGCGGTTGTCGGATCGGCAGTCGTCCCAACCGGTCTCGCCATCCAATGCAGGAAGGCCGCCCGGGTAGACCACCACGAAGCCTTCGCGGTCGGCCACGGAGCGAAACACCGACAGGGGATGGGCACCCGTGTTGGCCACATCCAAGCCCGCGCCGCCACCACCATGCAGGACAACAACCACCGCTGATGGCGCCCCCTGCAGGTTGGCAGGAACATGTACCCGGAACTGCCGCACCGTGTTGCCGACGGTGATGCTCTGGTCGCTCAAACCGATGGGGTAGGGACCGCTTGGCGTTGATGGCGGATTGGTGGACACCGGCGGTGCCGGTGCAGAGGCCGAGCCGCCTCCGCAAGCCGCGATGAGGAGCGTCGCGAGGATAAGGCTTATGCGGAAAATGCACTTCATGCTTTGAAGTCTAAGTTTCCAACCTGTATCGAATGTGCCTTATTCGTAAATTTTGATGAAGCGGTGGAGTGGGTGGGAATACTGGTTTGTATCCCCGCAGCCACCAAAATCGGCCCCCTCAGCAGTTGAGCAAGTTAGTGCTGTGATGGCTGCTGGGCCGCCAAGTTGCTTTCTGCAGCTTTCTCTGGACCTCCTGACTGAGCGAGTTCGAAAAACTCAACAAGAACAACGACTTACGCCGATTTCGAAACTCTCTCGTCGCCGTACGTTGCCGAAAAAGTCAGGAGCTTTTGCGGGAACCTAGCATCCATGCGGCTTGGCTGCGATGGAGATTCGAACTCCTACTGGATCTTGCCGCCGAGAGTAATTGGTGCCCTGCGGCCACCGGCGGATCTTCCTTCAGTGCGCTCAAAACGATTTGTGGTCTTCGCCGCATAGAAAGCCGCCCTTGGCTTGCATCGAAGAGTTCGGCTCTGCGCCTTTAGGTCGCAGGCATCGCGCACGCTGTGGCGTCTGCTCGAATAAGCGATGGGCGATACCATAACCAGCGACGATTCTGATTATGGACCGTGGTCATTCGCCTTGAAGAGGAGTTCCACATGAACACAGGAATTTACGCTGGTTTGTGCGGCGTTTTACTGGTGCTTCTGTACCTGCGCATCAGTCAGCGGCGGCTGGTCACCAAGATCGGACTCGGCTCTGGTGGCGACGCTGATCTCGAGCGTCGAATACGTGCCCACGGCAACTTTATTGAGTCGGTGCCGATAGCTTTGATCCTGCTTTTTCTGTTCGAGCACTCTGGCGCAGACCACATCTACATACACACGTTTGGAATCCTCCTGGTTATGTCCAGGATCGCGCATGCCTATGGGTTATCGAAGACGGCCGGCCGCTCCATCGGCCGGTTCTATGGCGCAATCGGCACGGTGCTAGCGATCGGAGGGCTTTCGATTGCGTTACTGGCTAGGGCGCTGTTCTAGGCTGCCGACAAGTACCGGAGTGTTTGTAGGGGTAATTGGTGACGTTCGTGCCATGCGATCAGGCCGGGCTCCCTGACGTGGCCAGCTCGAAGCCTTCATCTATCCAACCGGTTATGCCGCCTGGTGTGTTCATGCGGTTTGGCAGCGGTGGGGATTCGAATTTGGCTTACTGGTCGGGCTTCCCCGACCTGCTTCGCCAGGTTGGTGATGCTCACTTTGTTGTGAGTTCCACACCGTGTAATCGCGCTGCGGAACTACAGTCACCCCGATGGAGCCCGTTGAGGAAGGCGCCAATGGTCTGGGAGGTCAGCGCTTCGGTCTTGCGCGACATCCCATTACCAGCGAAATTCAGATGACTGGCCCCTTCGAGAACTGCCAGCCACTTGCATCCCTTAGGCATGTTCGTGAAGGGCTCGGTGCGCGTTTCCCAAGAAGCGCCACCCAGTTCATTGTCTCGGGTTCCCGTGAGGAGCAAGACAGGTTTGGTAATCCCCGACCACGCGTTGTCGGGAAAGATCAAACCTGCGCCTTGCGGCGAAAGTGCGATGTAGGCACTGAAGGCATCGGCTCCTTGGATGCCGATCTTGTTTCGCGCACCTGCCTCCATCATCACAGTCGCCGCACCCATTGAGTGCCCGATTAGGAGGGACTCGCTCGCTTCGCATCGGCCCTTGGTCCACTGGCGCGAAACTGCGATGTCCATGAACCGTCCGCGGTAGGCCTCGGGCTCTGTGATTAGTTCGGCTAAGCCTTCGCGAAGACCGTTGCCCCGAACGTGCTCGCGCACGGCTTTTCGACCACTCTCAGGGTGACCGATGACCACTGCAAAGTATCCGAGAGATGACATGGCTTCGCCAAGATATCGATAGCCATGCTCGGATCCGCCTGCCCCCGGTGAAATGATTGCAACTCCACGGCAGTCCCTGCCCCTTGGGCCGTAGGCAGTCATAGACACGACCACCTTATCTTGGCGTGCTACTTGGATCACCTCCTGACTGAGAGCGGCACTGGGGGCCCATTGAGCCAGGGCGCCCAGAACGATGAGGCGGTAGATGTGACGCATGCACGACTCCGTTAAGAAGTTATCGATTGCCTGATGATTGAACAGTTTGCCTCGGTGGTGCAACGAAGTTCGAATCCCCATCCTCACCAAGGGAAGGGGGTCAGAAAACTGAGCGAGTTATTCATACAGTCCCTTTTGGGCCGCCAGAACCAGACCTCCGAACGTCAGTACTCGATCCTGACGTGCACCTCAGCCGCCCAATGACCTGATCGACCAGGTGAAGTAAGCCAGAAGCATCTGCAACAGCCGCTTACCCGCTCGGCTCACCGCCTTCAACGCCGCCTGAATGGGAGGAGGCGATGTGGGTTTCAGGGTGATTTACGAATACACAGTGTGCCTGGACGAAGCCGCGGAACCACTGGCCACGGAGTGGGAGCGCAACCCCGACAAGGCCCCCGACGTCAACGAGCTCAGACCCCTTTTTATGCTGTTGGACCAAGAGTCCGTGCCGCTGACCGACGCCCAGGCCAACGCTATCCTGAAGTACCTGCCGCCTGCCAGTACCTAATCCTGCGGCCGCTTAGCCGAGCTCGACGGTTTGATCGTACGCATTCGACCCTCAGACCTGCGCATCGGCGCGCGCATTGGCATGTGCAGTCAACTGGGCTTGCGCCTTCGTCAACCACCAACTGGCCAGCACCACCCCGTGCCGATGGGTGGCTCACGATTTGAGCCTGCACTCACCTAATCTGGCTTCACACACTTGGAGCCCACATGAAGAAGCTGCAATCTTTTTACACCGACCCCGACCGACTGGTGGTGCACGCCTGTCTGGCGTGTTTGGCGTTTCTTCCGGTGCTGCTGGCGGTTTGAGCCACGGCGGTGGTGGCATCGTCGGCCTTCGACTCAAGGCTGTCGCACGAACTGACGCAGCTCAATCGTCCCTGGGCGCATGGGGCGCACAGTCTGCGCCATTGAACTGGCGGGCTTTGCCGTAGCTTGCGCGCGCCGCAGGCCAGCCGAAACGATGGATCACATCAACATGCACACCACCCGCTGCGAACACCAGCCGCGGTCGCCAAGGCGACCGCTTTCAGACGAGCAGTTCGCCCAGTCTTCCTTGGCCCTTGTCGCCCGTTGGCGCGCGGTGTTGCGGGAGCCCGTTCCCGCCACCGATTCCGATCGGCAACACCAGCCCCAGCCCTCGCTGGCGCTCTACACCTTGGAGCGGCTCCTGTCGGCCAGCAGCGAACAGCAGATGGCCATGCCCACCACAGCCAGCGCCGTAGGCCCCAGCGTGTCGTAGCCGTTTGCCGCCACCAGCGCCGCGCCCAGTGCGGCCCCCAGGGCTTGCCCTGCGTAAAGGCTGGAGGAGTTCAGTGCGATGGATGCAGACGCCAGGGCCGGTGCCGATTGCGCCAGGCGCGCCTGCTGCGATGAATTGAAGGCGAACATGCCCAAGCCCCACACCAGCATGGCCAGTGCCACCGCCCAAAGGCTTGCAAACCATGAGAACGCCACCGTCCACATCGCCAGACCGGTGAATACAAGTGCCAACGAGACGCGTGCGCCGCGGTCGGCGCCGATCCGTGCTACAGAGCGCGACAGCACGATGTTGCCCGCCAGGCCGGTCACACCCATCAGCACCATCAGCATGGCTTGCACCGCCGGCGTGGCCACCAGCCCCTCCCGCAGGGCTGCCGTGATGTAGCCCACCACGGTGAAGTGACCGGCACACCAGGCCATCGTGGCCAACAGAACCCAGCGCAGGCGCGCGGTCCCCAGCACTTCGCCCCATGAGCGCAGCGAAAGCGGCATCACCTGCAGCCCCGCTGGGAAGACCCGCCAGGCCGTGAAGGCCGCCAACAGGCCCAGGACGCCCACCCCGGCAAAGCTGGCGCGCCAACTCAGCCCATCGGCCAGCAGGTTGCCCACTGGCATGCCCAGCACCGAGGCCAATGACCATCCCACGAAGGCGCTGGTCACCGCCGTGGCTCGTTCTTCCGCACTCACCATCAGCGAAAGCGTGGCGGCCACCTGTGGGGTGAAGACGGCCGCACCCAGCACGGACAACGGTCGCAGCCACGAGAGGCTGGTGAAATCAGGGGCCAAGGCGCAGGCCAGATGGCCCAAGCCCAAAAGCGTGAGAGAGGCCACCAGGAGTTGGCGCCGATCGAAGCGGGAGGTGAGGGCGGCCATCAGGGGCGCGCCCACGCACATCGTCAGCGCGGCCAGCCCCAAGAGACTGCCGGCTGTGGGTACCGAGACACCCAGGTCGGCCGCCAGCAGATCGAGCATGCCGGGAACCACCAGCACGCCGCAGCCGACGACGAAGTTTCCAAAGAAGGCAGCGGCAACCGCGGAGCGGTGGGCGGCCGGCAGCACCTCAGCGCTTGCGCTTGAAGGCAGGAGCACCCACGCGCGGTGCCTGGTTCTCGATGTGGCGGAAGGTGATACGCCCCTTGGTGAGGTCGTAGGGGGACATTTCCAAAGTGACCTTGTCGCCGGGCAGGATGCGGATGCTGTGCTTGCGCATCTTGCCGCCCGTATAGGCGATCACCTGGTGCGCATTTTCCAGAGTCACGCGGAAACGGGAGTCGGGCAACATCTCGTCGACGACTCCACGCATTTCAATGAGTTCTTCCTTGGCCATCCACCATTCTACCATCCGGGTCATTTGGGGGACACTTCGGACATGCCTCCAACCCGCAAGCGCGAAGCCGAATCCTGGACCGTGAAGACCCATGAGACCAACGTGGCTGTGCTCACCATCCCCGGCGCGCTGAACCGCACGCGAATCTTCGACATCGATGCGCAGTTGCTGGCGCGCTCGGGGGATGCGGCCGCCCAGTGTGAACTGGGCCTGAGCCTGGAGATCGACGGCTCACGCCAATGGAGCCGCACGATTGCGCCAAGCGCACCCAACGAAACTGAGAACCTGGACTACCACTGTCGCTTGGTGGTCGAGCCCGGCCGGGACGTTCGCCTGCGGGCCCGTGCATCGCTCAAGCGCACCGCACTCGTGGCCTTGAGCCTGGCGGCGGTGGAGGCGGCCGAGGACTGAAGCCAAGGCGCTGCGCGTCGGCCTTGGGGCAGCTCAGCACTCCACCACATTCACGGCCAGGCCGCCGCGTGCGGTTTCCTTGTACTTCGTCTTCATGTCAGCACCCGTCTCACGCATGGTGCGGATCACCTTGTCAAGGCTGACCTTGTGCGTGCCGTCCCCGCGCAGGGCCATGCGGGCGGCGTTGATGGCCTTGACCGCCGCAATCGCATTGCGCTCGATGCAGGGAATCTGCACCAGGCCACCCACCGGATCGCAGGTCAGTCCCAAGTGATGCTCCATCCCGATCTCGGCTGCGTTCTCCACTTGTGACGGCGTGCCGCCCAACACCTCGCACAACGCGCCTGCGGCCATCGAGCACGCCACGCCCACTTCGCCTTGGCAGCCGACCTCGGCACCGCTGATGCTGGCGTTTTCCTTGTAGAGGATACCGATGGCACCGGCGGTCAGCAGAAACCGGCGACGGCCCTGTGCACTCGCACCCGGCACGAAACGGTCGTAGTAGTGCAGGACAGCCGGAATAATGCCGGCTGCGCCGTTGGTGGGGGCCGTCACCACGCGGCCGCCTGCGGCGTTCTCTTCATTGACTGCCAGCGCGAACAGATTGACCCAATCCATCACCAACAAAGGGTCCTGTAGCGATTGGGGCACTTGGTTGAGGAGTCCGCGGTGCCAGGCTGGCGCACGCCGCGGGACCCTGAAGCCGCCGGGCAGCACCCCCTCGGTGCGGCAGCCCCGATCCACGCAGGCCGCCATGGCACTCCAGATGCGGTCCAAGCCTGATTCGATCTCCTCGTCCGTTCGCCAGTGCCGCTCGTTTCGGTGCATCAATTCGGAAATCGATATGTCGTGCACCGTGGTGATGTCCAACAGTTCCTTCGCGCTGTGGAAGGGGTGCATCAGCACCGTGGTGTCAGGCGCCACGATGGCGTGTCGCGTGCCGTCGGCGGCCAGCGCTTCGCTCACGACGAAGCCACCGCCCACCGAGTAGTAGCGACGGCTGCAGAGTTCGGCACCGTCGCTGGCCCACGCGGTGAGCGACATGCCGTTTGCATGAAAGGGCAAGGTGATCGTGCGGTGAAAGACCAGATCCTGCTTCTCGTCGAAGGGCCAGTCATGCGCTCTGGACTCTTGGGCGAAGCGCAGGCGCGCGTGATCACGAACGGCTTGCAGCAGTTGGGGTACCGCGTCGACATCGACGGTCTCGGGTTCGTGGCCGCACAGGCCCAGGATGATCGCTTTGTCCGTGCCATGGCCCTTGCCGGTGGCGCCCAGCGAGCCGAACAGCTCGCAGCGCACGCGCGCCACTTGAGTCAAGTGTCCGTCTGCCGCCAGGCGCTGCATGAACATCCGCGCCGCTCTCATTGGCCCCACGGTGTGGGAGCTGCTGGGTCCGATGCCGATCTTGAAGAGGTCGAAAACCGAGACGGCCATCAGCGTGTTTGCGGCGGAGCCAGGGGAGCCAGCAGGTCCACGCCCATCTGTAGGAACAGATGCGGCAGGTCGATCAACACCCAGTTCTCAGCCAGCAGGCCATCTTCTTGGCGCCACCAATCCATCACCCTCATGGTGATGGGCCGCTGTGTGGCCGGCGTACCCAGATAGGGCCCCGCGTGGGTGGCCCGCACACTCGGCCAGCCCGTGGACGCGGCGAAGTCACCCTCCCCAAACCGCGCGCGGTGATGGCCGCCCTTGCGGTCGGGAAAGGCCACCAGGAAGGGCTTCTGATGGTGGGTCTGAAATCCGTCGATGCCGCGGGATGTGCCGATGCCGCAAGGCCCGTACCACATCATGTCGGGCTGCCAGTACTGTTCCATGCCCATGCTGCGCAGGTCTTGCTGGTTGTAGCGGCCCAGCCCGCCGATCATGGCCTCCACCTGCGGCAGGCACACCGATGGCCCGGCGTCCGGCGAGGATTCGAGCAGGATGCCGGTGGCATTGCGCGGCCCCGGCACGAGCAACTCCAGCCCGGATGATGGCGGCAACAGGCGCACACCGGCCTGCCGGGCCAGGTCGATCAGATCCAGCAGGATCCGCGCCTCGACGATGCGACCGTTTTCGATTCTGTAGAACTCTCCGAAGCGCAGCCACGCCGGCTCGCCCGTAGGCGGTATGCCCCAAAGCGGTTCCTTGAACTTGCCCAGGTAGTGGCCCGTGGTCGTGACCCAGGTACCAGCGCCGCCGTCGATGCGGCCGTCCCAGTGGCCAGCGAAGAACAGGTCGGTGCGGCGTTCGATGTCCGGAAATGCATGCCGCAGTGGTTGCACGAAGGCGGACACCACCTGCTGCGGCCCACGCAGTTCATTGATCGGATGGGAGACCACCCAAAGGGAATCCGCGCTGAGCAGCTGTTCTGCTTGCGATGGGCCTTCTTTGCCGATCAGGGCAGGCAAACCCCTCCAAGCGGTGAGCTTGGCCTCGTGCAGGCTGGCGGCACTTGATTGTGATGAGTTATGCATTCGTATGCAAGCTTTCTGGATGGTGAATCTGGGTTGATGCGAGTCTAGGCAAGGCGAGGTGTGTTTTCAATCTTTATATCCCGAATGAGTGTTAACGATAGATACACGATTGGGATGGTCTCGCTATGATGCAAGCGTATGCAAATTTGTTGAGGACTCGCCCGTGATTCGTCATCTAAAGAAAGGTCAGGACGCTGCCACCCTGGCCGCTGCTGACCATCAGGTTCGCTCCACCGTCGAGACCATCCTGCTCGACATTGAACGACGGGGCGATCAGGCAGTACGCGAGTACTCCAAGCGATTCGATCAGTGGGATCCGGCCGACTTTCTGTTGTCACCGGACCAGATCCAGTCTGCGATCGCCAGGCTGTCTGCGCGCGAACTTGAAGACATCCGCTTTGCGCAAGCCCAGATCCGCCGTTTCGCCGAAATCCAGCGCCAAAGCCTTCAGGACGTGGAAGTCGAGACGCGGCCCGGCGTGGTGCTGGGTCACAAACACATCCCCGTGAACAACGTGGGTTGCTATATCCCGGGCGGCAAGTACCCGCTGATCGCATCGGCGCACATGAGCGTGCTCACAGCCAAGGTGGCAGGGGTGCCCCGCGTGATCGCGACGGCGCCCCCCTATCAGGGTGAGCCGCATCCGGCCATCGTGGCGGCCATGCACATGGCCGGGGCCGATGAAATCCTGGTGCTCGGTGGTGTGCAGGCCGTGGCGGCCATGGCCATCGGCACGGGGTCGATCAAGCCGGTGGACATGCTGGTGGGGCCTGGTAACCAGTATGTGGCGGAGGCCAAGCGGCAGCTTTATGGGCGCGTGGGCATCGACCTGTTTGCGGGTCCCACGGAAACGCTGGTCATCGCCGACGAATCAGTGGATGGTGAGATGTGCGCGGTGGATCTGCTCGGCCAGGCTGAGCATGGTCCCACTTCGCCTGCCGTGTTGTTGACCAACAGCGAGAAGCTGGCGCGTGACACCATGGCCGAAGTGGAGCGACAGTTGTCTATCCTGCCCACGGCCGAGATCGCTCGCAAAGCCTGGAGCGACCACGGGCAGGTCATCGTTTGCGACACCCTTGACGAGATGGTGCAGGTGGCTGATGTGCTCGCCTTCGAGCACGTGCAGGTGATGACGGCTGACCCTGACCTCTTCCTGCGGCGCATGACCAACTACGGCGCCCTGTTCCTCGGGCCCCGCACCAACGTCAGCTTCGGCGATAAGGTCATCGGCACCAACCACACCCTGCCGACCAACCGCAATGCCCGCTACACCGGCGGCTTGTGGGTGGGCAAGTTCCTCAAGACCTGCACCTACCAGCGCGTGCTGACCGATGAGGCCAGCGCCGAAATCGGTGCCTACTGCTCGCGCCTGTGCCACATGGAGAACTTTGCCGGGCACGGCGAACAGGCCAATCTGCGGGTTCGCCGCTACGGCAAGCGTGATGTCGCCTGGTATCGCCCGGTGGCCGCTGAATGAGCCCTGCGCCCCGCCTGCCGAGTTTCCGGCTTGACGGTCAGCGCGCCCTGGTCACGGGTGCGGGGCGGGGTATTGGCGCGGCCTGTGCCCATGCGCTGGCGCAGGCGGGCGCTGAGGTGTGGGTGGCGGCGCGCTCGGCCTCGGAGGTCCAGGCGGTGGCCGCCGAGATCTGCCAGACCGGCGGCCAGGCCCACCCCCTCACACTGGATGTCACCGACAGCGCACAGGTGTCCCAGGCGATCGATCGCCTGGGAGAGCTGGACATCCTGGTCAACAGCGCCGGCACCAACCGCCCGGCGCTCATCACGCAAACGAACGACAGCGACCTCGATGAGGTCATGGCCCTCAACGTGAAGGCCGCCTTCTATCTGGCGCGTGAAGCCGCGCGCAGCATGGTCGGACACGGCCGCAGTGGCTCCATCATCACCATCTCGTCACAGATGGGCCATGTGGGTGGCCCCAAGCGCACGGTGTACTGCGCCACCAAGCATGCGGTCGAGGGCATGACCAAGGCATTGGCTTGGGAGCTCGGTCCTCAAGGCATCCGGGTGAATACGCTATGCCCGACGTTCATTCGAACCGCCATGACCGAGCCCATGCTCCAAGACCCCGGATTCTCCGAATTCGTGCGTTCCCGGATCGCACTGGGCCGAATCGGAAACCTTGAGGATGTGATGGGGGCGGTGGTGTTTCTGGCGTCGCCCGCCGCCGCCTTGGTCACCGGAACCGCCCTGATGGTCGATGGTGGTTGGACGGCGGCATGATGTGGGTCATGAAGAGCAACGTCACCTCCATCGATGTGGCCCGCCTGGCCAATGTGTCCCAGTCGGCCGTCAGCCGTACCTTCACCCCTGGGGCCAGCGTGTCCGAAGCCACCCGCGAGAAGGTGATGGACGCCGCGCGCAAGCTGGGCTATCGGCCCAACGCCCACGCCAGAAGCCTCACCACCAAGCGCAGCCGCATCATCGGTCTGGTGCTGTCGTATCTGGGCAATCTGTTTCACCCGGCGGCCCTGGAGAGGCTGTCCAAGCGTCTACAGGCCGATGGTCACCATGTGTTGCTGTTTCTGTCGGACAACCCCAATTCCGACGAGCTCGTCAACGAGATCCTGCAGTACCACGTGGACGGCATCATCCTGGCGGCCACCACCTTGTCGTCGTCCATCGCCCAACGTTGTGCCGATGCGGCCATTCCCGTGGTGCTGTTCAACCGGGTGATGGCCAAGGGCAGCGCGGGCGCGGTCAGCTCCGTGCGCTCCGACAACATCGCCGGTGGCCGCGCCGTTGCGCGCTACCTCGCCGACAGTGGCCATGAGCGCATCGCCTTCATCGCAGGCAATGAGGAGTCGTCGACCAACCTGGAGCGCGAGCGTGGTTTTCGCGAAGGGCTGGCAGACCGCGGCTTGCGAATCTGGGCGCGTGCCGTGGGCAACTACGATTTCGAGCTGGCGCGGATGGCCACGCTGGACCTCTTTGCCGGCAAGGGCGAACGACCCGATGCGGTCTTCGTGGCCTCCGACCACATGGCGTTTGCGGTGATGGACACCTTGCGCCATGAGCTCGGACTGCGCGTGCCCGAAGACGTGTCGGTGGTCGGTTTCGACAACGTGCCGCAGGCTGCGTGGCCCAGTTACCGTCTGACCACGGTGGAGCAGCCTCTGGGGCCGATGATCGAGGCCACGGTCGACCTTCTGCAGCGCCACCTTCGACAGGACGCCCATGTCGGCGGCGAAAACGTCACCGTGCCGGGGGAACTCATCATCCGGGGATCGGTGCGCAGCGCGGCTGTCCCAAGCAAGGCAGGTGAGCGTCGCCGGCGCATCACATCCACCCGTTGAATCAAGGCTGAACATGAAGGGCTTCGACGCCGAGTTCCAAGACCTGGACCAATACATCCGCGTGATCACCGACCGCATTTGGGAGGGGCGCCGGCTGGACGACATCCGTCGCTACTATGGCGACGACTGCGCCGTCGAAACGCCCTCCTCGGTGAGCATCGGCATCGAGCCGGTGATCGAGGGAACCCGCAAGACGCTGATGGCCTTTCCCGACCGGCGTCTGCTGGCCGAGGATGTGATCATCTCCGGCGACGATGAGCAGGGCTACCTCTCCTCGCACCGGATCTTCAGCCCCATGACGCATGCCGGCCCGGGTGCGTTTGGCGCGCCAACGGGCAGGCCCATCCATGTGCGCACGGTGGCCGATTGCGTGTGTCTGAACAACCGCATCATCCACGAGTGGCTGGTCAGGGACCAGGCCGCGATTGCGCGAGCCATCGGTCGACATGAGCGCGAAGTGGCGCAGGACTGGCTGGACGCAGCGGGTGGATGGAGCAAGCCGCCCATGCCACCGGCGCCTGCCCCGTATCGATCGCACATGGAGGCTGCCGGTCCTGCGGCCGACGTGGCGCAGGCCTGGATGGATGGTTTGCGTCGGGCGTCATTCGAGCAGTCCGGTGTGGCCGCCGGCGTGATCACGTGCCTGCCCGGTGGCACCGTCGCGGTGGGCGTACCGTCGCGGGCCGCATTCTGGAGCGGACTGGTCCGGGCCTTGCCCAATCCGAGGGTGGAGATCGAACACCTGGTCTCGGTTCCCAGGCCTGGTCGAGCGACCGCCGTTGCCATGCGCTGGCGCTGGCGCGCGCATCACCTCGGCGACGGCCGCTACGGCCCGCCCACCGGCCGGCCTGTCGACATTCTGGGGATCACGCACCTGGAGTTGGAGGGCGCGCAGATCGTGCGCGAATGGGTGCTGATCGATGACGTGGCCACCTGGATGCAGGTCCTGAGCCCCAAGGCCGCATGAGCACGCGCCTGGTCATGTTGCCCGGTACGCTGTGCGACCAGCGCCTGTTTGCGGCGGTGGCGCGGCGGCTTCGTCCGGCCATCGCGGTGCGGGTGGCCCGGTGGCCGGAACTCTTGGGCCGGCGTGCACCGCCTTGGTGGACCAGTGGTGAATCGATCAGCCTGCTGGGGTTCTCGCTGGGGGGCATCTGGGCCTTGCAGCAGCTTGAAGGGCTGCATGGGCAGGCCAGCCCGGTCCCTATCGAGCGGCTGGCCCTGGTGGGTAGCAATGCCGAGCCGGCCGGCTCTTCGCACCGCAAGCGAGCGCTCCAACAGCAGCGCCTGCTGCGACGGCGCGGTGTGGCCGCGGTGGCGCGTGCCGCCAAGGGACACTACTTCGCCCGGCGGCCGGCCTCTTGGCAGCTTCGCCTCGTGGTGGACATGGCCCGTCGCACGCGTGTGGCCACTGCACGCAAGCAGATTCAGTTGGCGGCGCAGCGCCCCGATGGATTGCATGCCTTTGCCAGTTTTCCCGGGCCGGTGGCGGTCCTATCCGGCGCCCAAGACCGTCTTTGCCCGCCCGTTCAGCAGCAACGCCTGCGAGCGGCTCGCGATGACGCGTTCGCCGTGGCCTGGGAGGGCTGCGGCCACATGATTCCCCTGGAGGCGCCGGGTCGTCTTGCCCAGGCCATCCGTCGATGGCTGGCGCAGGACCTGACCCCAGGCACACAGTCTTGCCAAGCGTGTACACCATGAAGATCGACCAGCTCCACGAGCGTCACATCCCGTTTTCGAGCCTGCGCTACTCCACCGAGGCGTTCATCGACTACGCGATCCCGGAATGCTCGCCGAAGTACAACTACGCGCTCGTGGGCCCCGGCGTGTCGCAGAACGCCAAACAGCCGGTGAGCCTGCGCGAACCGCACGGCTTTCAGGTCGGCGGCGTGTCGATACCAGGCGGTCGAGTCAACCCGCCGCACCTGCACTTCAGTTGCGAAGTCTTCATCTGCGCCAAAGGCCAATGGCGGATCCAGTGGGGCTTCAACCCCAGCGCGCGTCATGTGGACATCGGTGAGCGCGACATCGTCTCCGTACCCACCTGGATCTACCGGGGATTCACCAACATCGGGGTGGACGACGGGTTCCTGTTCACCGCCTTGGGACGTGACCATACCGGGGGCATCCTCTGGGGCCCCTCCACGCTGGAGGCCGCAGCCGCCCAGGGCGTTTACCTGACCGAGGACTACCGCATCGTCGACACACGTCGAGGTGATGCGCTGCGCGACGGCGAGAAGCGGCTCACGCCCATGGCGCCCGAGGAAATCGCCGGCCTTCGCGATTGGACGGAAGCAGACATGAGCCATCGTGTCGTGCGTGTGAGCGATCTGCGGTTCGGTGCCCACAGCCTGATCGACACGCACCTTCCTGGGGGTGGCGGCCAGATCGCACCGGTGGTGGGTTTGGGCCTCTCCGAAGACCGGCACGCGGTGCCACCGGTGGCCAAGTCACATGGCGTCAGTCTGGAGTGGTTGCGTTTGCCCAAGGGCGCATGCATGTCGCGTCACCGACTCTCGGAGAAGCAGGTGATGACGGTGTACGGCGGCGAGCTGACGCTGCGCATCGCGGCGCAGGATGGGCCGGCCCAATACACCTTGCGTGGCTCAGCCGATCAGGGCTGGGATACCTATGCGATGCCCGGTGGTCTTTGGCGAGAGCTTCACAACACTGGGAACGAAGAGGCCTGGGTCCTGTTGATGACTGCCGGCGACCACCGCAAGCGCATCGAGTGGGACGAGCCGGTGTTGGCCCGGGCACGGGACAGCGGTTGGGCCCTGGATGCCGATGGGTGCGTGGCCGAGCGGCGCATCGTGGAGCGGGCGCAGCGGTGATCCACTGGCCGAGTAACAGGATTCAACGGGCCCTCAATCGTCATCACACCCAAGACGGAATCCAGGCCGTGACCGGAGCACCACAACCATGACGCACCCCATTGCCGACGAGGCACGACACCCGATCGACAACCGATTGATGCAGATGATCCGTGGCACGAAGCGGCTGCGCGGCATCTTCAACGGATTGCCCAGCCCGGCCATCGTGGAGATGTGTGCCTTTGCCGGCTTTGACTTTCTGATCATCGACAACGAACACGGTAGCGCCGACCTGCAGATGACCGAGCATCTCCTGCGCGCTGCCCGGGCCAGCGGCATTCCGGCCCTGGTCAGGTGCCTGGAACATGACTTGGCGCGCGTGCTGGACATGGGCGCCAGCGGGGTGCAGATTCCCATGGTGGAGTCTGCCGCCCATGCGCGTGAATTGGTGCAGCGCGTGCGCTACCCCATGCCGGGCGGCCTGGGTGGTCGGCGGGGCAGCGCCTTCAGTACGCGCGCCGCGGGTTACGGGGCGTTCGGCGGACCCGCGCATACCCACCTTAGCAACGAGGCCATTGTGCTCGTGGCCATGGTCGAAACCCCTGGAGCGGTGGAGCAGGCCGCCGAGATCGCGGCGGTGGACGGCATAGACGCTGTCTTCGTGGGCCCCAATGACCTCGCTCACGCCATGGGGCACGAAAACCGATGGGCGGACCCGCCTGTGCAGGCGGCCATCGAGCGGGCGCTCAGGGCCGTGAGTGGGCAGGGCAAGTGCGCTGGGGTGCTGGCGCTGACGCCGGAGGAAGAGGAGCGATATGCGGCCTGGGGTGGACGCTACTTCGCCTCGGTGACCACGGCCCTGATCACCCGCGCCTTCCAGCAGGCGGCCCGCCAGGGGCGCGCCGAGCTCAACTACTGACACAGCGTCCTGTGGCGAGTTTGCCGCATGGGCGCTAGGTACTTGTACTAGACGGTTTGCATACAAATTGCATACGCTTGCAAAGTCAAAAAACACAGCCCAAACTTGAATTCGAAATGCCTTGTTTGCCCCACGGGGGCCCCTTCCCAAACACCACTGGAGACTTAACGATGAAGACCTTTCGCCGAAACCCCCTCGTGGCCATGGTCGCCGTGGCCGTGGGTTCATGGGCAGCTACCGGTGCGCTGCCGGCCCTGGCCCAAGCCCAATCCCAAGCCGCAGCGGCCAAGCCGGCCGATTCCGGCGAACTGCAGTCGGTCTCGGTGTCGGCCAACCGTCGCCTGGAAGACCAGCAGAAGGTCAACGTCTCGGTGACCGGTTTGAACAACCAGGCCCTGGCCGAGCGCAACCTGTCCGATGTCTCGCAACTCGACACCGTGGTGCCCGGCTTCACCTTCGGCCGCTCCGGCGCCGATGCCCGCCCGGCGATGCGAGGGGTGCGCACCGAAAACGTCGCCGTCAACGCCGACACCACGATCGGCTACTTCGTCGATGGCATCTACAAGTCCCGCGCCCAACAGGCCATGATGGGCTTCGTCGACGTGTCACGCGTGGAAGTGATGCGTGGTCCGCAGGGCACGCTGTTCGGCCGCAACACCTTTGGCGGTACGGTGGCCATCACGACCAACGCGCCCGAGCTGAATTCCAACGAAACGACCACGAGCCTCTTGGTCGGCAACTACGGCAAGCTGCGTGCTGAGGGCATCTTCAACATGCCCCTGGGCGACACCGCTGCCCTGCGCCTGGTAGCGGTCAAGGACACGTCCAACCCGTGGGTGAAAAACGACTTCAACCCGGCAGCGGGTATGTTCGATCAGGACACCCGCTACTTCCGGGGTAGCCTTCTGCTCAAGCCCACGAAGGACCTGGAGGCGGTGTTCCGCGTGGACAGCACCATGCAAGGCGGCAACGGTGGATCGGCCTTTGGTTACAAGATGGCGGGCACCTACTTGCACACGGCCTCGTGCCAGCAGTTGTTCAACGCCACGCTGACCATCATCAACCCACGTGGTGGCAACCGCGATGCCGTGAACGACTGCACCCGTACGCAGGGCGCGGGCGCGGGCACCGGGGGCAACGCCGTCGGCTCGGGTGTCGATCTGGGTATCCCCATCTACAAGGCAGGCAACGCCTATGTGGTGGACAACGATTACCGCACCTATCTGTACCTGCGCGATCGCAACATGAGCATGGACCTCACCTACCAGGTGCCGGGTGCCACGCTGAAGTCCATCACCGGCTATGCCGATTTCGTGGCAACACGCACGTCGGACTCTGACTTCTCGGCTTCCACGATCGCCGTCGACTATCAGGCTACCGCCGCCAAGACCCTGACGCAGGAGTTTCAGATCCTGAGCAACACCAAGGGCCCCCTGGGTTATGTGGCCGGCGTGTATCTCTTCCGCGATGACCTGCGCGGCACCTTCATCAACCAGCAATTGCCCCGCACCATCCGATCATCAGCCCTGAGTGCACCGGTCACTCTGGCGCAAAACGGCGGCGGCTTCTACGACAACCAGTTGCCCGAGACGGATTCGCGTGCGGCGTATGGCCAACTGAACTACAAGCTCAGCAAGGCCCTGACGGTGACGGCCGGTGCCCGCTACACGAAGGACACGAAGGCCTTCAGGTTCGCCAACGCCAACTCGGTGCTGCCGCTGAACGCTTCCGGTGCGCCGGACGGCAATCTCATCACCCTGGCCACCCCGCTGCCACCCGCATCGGCCTACGGCTCCGCGGGCACCAGCAACTGCCTGGACGGCGCCACCCGCCCGGGCTTCAACTGCCTGCCCGGCACCAACACGGCCACCGGCGCCACCTACGACGATGCCACCTTCAGCAAGAGCACCGGTCGACTGGCGCTGGACTACGAGCTCAACAAGGACCAGCTGGTCTACTTGACGGTGTCCAACGGTTTCCGCTCGGGCGGCTTCAACTCGGGGCAGGCCCTGGCATCTGCCCGTACCTTCAAGCCCGAGGAGGTGGTGGCTTTGGAAGTCGGCTCCAAGAACCGCTTCATGAAGAACACCCTTCAGCTCAACGTGTCGGCCTTCAGCAACGACTACACCAACCTGCAGGAGCAGCGCCAGATCCCGGTGGGCAACACCACGATCTCTGCCATCTTCAATGCGGCCAAGGCCAGCGCCAAGGGTCTGGAAGCCGAGCTTGAGTGGCGCGCTACGCGAGCCACGACCTTCGGCGGCACCTTGTCGCTTCTGGATGCCAAGTACACGAGCTTCCCCGATGTCGCTCTGCCCTTCGGGACGTCCATCCTCGTGGCCGATCCCACATCCACCGCACCACAGACCGATGCCAACGGCGTGGTGATTGCGCCGGCTGGTCAACGGCGCCTGTTCGCGCCGGGTTACAAGTGTGGCGTAGTGCCGGGCACCGGTGGGGCAGGGCAGCCTGCGGCAGCCTTCGGTTGTGACCTCTCGGGTAACCGCATCCCCTACGCGGCTCGCAGCCAGGGCTCGGTCTTCCTGAAGCACGACATCGGTTTGGCCGGCGGTGGCCGTCTCACGCCGATGGTGGTGGTCAGTTACAACAGTGGCTTCTTCGGACAGCCCACGAACGCGCAGATCGAGAAGCAGGGCGCCTTCACCAAGACCGACATCAAGGTGAACTGGCGCATGAACGACCAGTGGTCGCTGCTGGGCTTCGTGGACAACGTGGGCAACACCCAAACCATCAACCGCTTCGTGTGGGGCGGCGGTGGTGCGCTGCAGGTCAGTGCAGCGCCCCCGCGCATGATGGGCCTGAAGTTGACCTACAGCAAGTTCTGATCACCGCTCGCCTGTGAGAACCATGGCCGGCTCGATGCCGGCCATGGTGTTTGTGACGAGCCAACGCGAGCCCCCATGAAGAATCGACTTCACTTCCCCACGACCCATGTGGGATCACTCCCCCGTAGCCAAGCGGTGGTCGAGCAGATCTTCGCGCGCGAGCGCGGCGAGCCGATCGATGAGGATGTGTTCAACGAGACCATGCGCACGGCGGTGGACGAGGCGGTCATGCGCCAGGTGGTCTCAGGCATCGACATCGTCAGCGATGGCGAGATGAGCAAGATCAGCTACGCCACCTACATCAAGGACCGTTACACCGGGTTTGACGGTGACAGCGACCGCCGCACCCCTGCTGACCTGCTGGACTATCCGGGCTTCATGAAGCGACTGGCTTCTGCGGGCGGTACGCCCACTTACCGTCGCCCCTGCTGCGTCGGGCCGATTCAGGTGAAGTCCCTGCTGCCCCTGGAACATGACATCGCCCATGTCAAGGCAGCAGCCCACAAGCATGGTGCCCAGGGCATCTTCATGAACGCCGCCTCGCCGGGTGTGGTGGCGCTGTTCCAGCCCAACCGGCACTACCAGGACGACGACCAGTACCTGCAAGCGCTTGCACATGCGCTTCGCCACGAGTATCACGCCATCGTGGACGCCGGGTTGATCCTTCAGCTTGACTCGCCAGACCTGGGCTTGGGCCGGCACATGATGTACAAGGACCTGGAAGAAGCCGACTACCTTCGCCGCATCGAGCAGCACGTCGAGGCACTCAACGAAGCGCTGGTGGCCATTCCTGCCGACCGCGTGCGCATGCACGTATGCTGGGGCAACTATGAAGGTCCTCATCACAAGGATGTGCCGCTGTCGACCATATTGCCGATTGTCATGAAGGCCAAGCCACAGGCTCTGCTGTTCGAAACCTCCAACCCCCGCCACGCCCACGAATGGGAGACGATCGCCGAGATGCGCCATCAGATCCCCGATGACAAGGTGCTCATCCCCGGTGTGCTCGACTCCACCACGAACTTCGTGGAGCACCCGCGCCTGGTGGCCCAACGGCTGCAACGCTTTGCCGACATCGTCGGGCCTGAGCGCGTGATGGCCGGCACCGATTGTGGTTTCGGTACCTTTGCGGGGTTCGGTGCCGTTGACGCCGACATCGTGTACGCCAAGTTCGCGGCCATGGCCGAGGGCGCGGCAATTGCATCGGAGCGCTATTCCGCATGAGCCAAAGCCACGCACCGGGCGCCGCTGAGAAGACCGAGCCCACCCCTTGGATTCGCGCCGATGAACTCGGCCTGCCCCGGCGTGCGCTTGCTCTGGGCTTTTTGCTGGTGGCGTACTTCTTCTACGCCTGGTCATGGAACACGATCGACATCCTGCGGCCCTACATCAAGGAGAGCCTCGGTTTGACGCTGACCGAGTCCGGCTCGGCCTACACCCTGCAGTCCATCGGGGCCTTGGTGGGGGCGGTGGTGATGGGGCAGGTGGCCGACAAGATCGGTCGGCGCAACGCGCTGGTCATCTCGATGATCGGCTTCGGATCGGGCCTGCTTGGCGCCTTGGCGGTGAGCAGCTACGCTGAACTTGTTGCGCAGCGCCTGTACCTGGGCTTTTTCATGGGTTCGATGTTCCCCATTGCGGTGGGCATCTACTCGGGGCTGTTCGCGCGCGAGGTGCGAGGGCGCATCGCCGGTGTGGTGTTCTGCACCTACAACCTGGCCGTGTCGGCCCTGGGATTCGTGTCCTCCGCCGTGTTCCGGGCTGGAATGGACTGGCAATTGATGCTGTGGGCCGGGGCGGTTCCGGTTGGCTTGGCGTTCCTGGCCTTGGCACTCGTGCCCGACGACAGACGCCTGGTTCCCATGGACGGGCTGGTGGGCGGGCAGGCCACGGCCAGCAGTACGCTGCCGGTGATGGAGCTCTTCAAGCCCGGCGTGCGCCGGCAGACCATCTTCCTGGCGCTGATGAGCGGTCTGAATTTCTTCGCCTACCAGGCCTTCACCGGTTGGGCCACCACCTTCTTGCGAACCGAGCGGGGCGTGCCCGACACCGCGGTGGGCGACATCGTGGGTTGGCAGTTTGTCGGCAGCGCCATCGGGGCCCTGTGCTGGGGATGGCTGAGCGACCGCTATGGCCGGCGCGTGGCTGCCTCCGGCTTCGTGGCCTGCGCCATCCTGATTCCGATCTATCTGTTTGCTCCGGTCACGCTTCAGACCCTGGAAGTGATCGGCTTTCTCTATGGCATTGCCCTGGCCTGCAGTGCCATCTGGGGTCCTTGGATGTCGGAGTTGTACCCATCGCATCTTCGATCCACCGCCGCCTCCATCTTCAACTGGGGCCGCGTGATCAGCATGACGGCCCCCTTGATCACCGCCCCGCTGGCCCAAGCCTATGGATTGGCGCCGGTGATGAGCTTGGCTGCGGTGAGCTTCCTCATCGCCGCCGCCGTCTGGTGGAGCCTGCCGGAGACAGTCAAGCGGCGCGAAGCGGCTTAAGCCGCGGCCCAGACATCGCCGCATTTGCTCGATACTTCGACGATGCGGTCTGTATCCGACCCTGTGACGGTGCGCGCCCCTGGCGCCTTGAGCCCTGCGGCGGCGGGCTTGGGTGTGCGTCGCCGCCATTTGTGCGTGGCCGCCACACTCGTGCTGGCCGGTTGTGCCTCCGAGCCTCGGCAAGCCCCTACCCGAGTCTTGGCCGTGCCCGAGCGAGCCTGGGAGGGCGAGTCGCCCGAATTGGCTGATCGGGTGACCGCGCGCGTGTTGATTGCCACGAATGCGGGCTCGGTCAGCGTCATGGACGTTCCCAACTGGCGGCAAGGTTTGCGGACCCACCCTGCCATGCGCCTGGCGCCGGAAGCTGTGCAGGGGCGCTTGCCCGCGATCTGGGAGCTCAGCAATCCCGACCACCAAGGCGCCTTCGTGGCCTTGGTGCCCGATGAGGGCGATCGTCGTCATGCCCTGCGGCTGATGCACCCCTCAAGGCCGATGCGCGTGTTGCGGCGTCAGGCCGGCGAGCCGCTGTGGGACCGCGCCGTCTCGGGCATGGCACTGAGCCCTGATGGCCGCTTCCTGGCCATGGTGGTGCAGCCCGATCCGACTGTGCGGTATCGGCCCTTGAACCTGGGGCGGCTCGTGGTGCTGGACCTGGAGGCGCCGCTCGATGCGAACGGCTTGGCGCCGCAGGTCGACTTGCCGCCTGCCGATGGCCGCTACCCCTTCGTGTTGGGGCAGCGTCCGGCTTGGATCCATGGCGGGCGACAACTGTTGGTGGCTGCACCCGGGCCACAGGGCCGTGCGGCCCAAGGTTCACCCGTGGCGCCTGCCATGCAGGCCGATCCCCGCATTGAGCTGATCGATCTGAACCACCAGACACGCCGGGTGCTGACCGAAGGCCACAGCCCGGTGGCTTCGGGCGAAGGCAGTGGCTTTCTGGTGGCCAGGGGCAGTGGTGTGCAATGGTCCTGGCTGGAAGCGCCAGGTGCTGTGGCGCAGGCCGTGCCGCGGCGGCACGGTTTGGGCACGCCCATTGGCCTCATCGGCCATCGCTTCCTGCTGTTCACCGGCGCGCCGCATCCGCAATCTCCCCGCGAGCTCACGACGAACAACAGTCCGCTGGTCGGCCCCAAGTCGATGCTGGCGCTGAAGGTGATGGACCTGCGTTCCGAGGCCGTGCTGACCTTGTTGGAGGGCATCGACCCGCGAACAAGGCTGACCGCCGGCTCGCTGCGCCCCACCGATGGCGTTGGGCCGGGCACATCGCGTCCGCCTGCCTAAAATCGGGCTGCGGTAACAACAGCATCACCCG
>Ga0082207_1000505_pt1 | contig 22059 bp, 16 predicted proteins | sample LakMenEpi10Aug09_FD_71540 | JGI IMG/M metagenome (GOLD analysis project Ga0082207, IMG submission 71540)
GATGTGCCTCGCCTGATCAAAGCGCTAATCGCGGCTCAACGGGCCGACCTCGAACTTGACTTTGACCGAGCCTGCGCAATCGACATCGCTGGCCGCGACGTGCTCGACGCGGTGCAGACGAGCGTCAATCCCAAGGTGATCGACTGCCCCGACATGGCCAGCGGCAAGTCGACGCTCTCGGCCGTCGCCAAGAACGGTGTCGAGCTCAAGATCAAGGCCCGCGTCACCGTGCGGACGAACCTCCAGCAGCTCATCGGTGGCGCGACCGAGGAGACGATCATCGCCCGGGTCGGTGAGGGGATCATCACCTCGATCGGTTCATCCGCCAGCCACTTCGAGGTGATGGAGCATCCCGACACGATTTCGAAGGCGGTGCTCCAGCGGGGCCTCGACGCCCAGACGGCGTTTCAGATCGTCTCGATCGACATCGCCGACATCGAGGTGGGCGAGAACATCGGCGCCCGATTGCAGGCCGACCAGGCCGAGGCCGACACCCGCGTTGCCCGGGCAAGGGCCGAGGAGCGGCGGAGCGTGGCGATCGCCCGCGAGCAGGAGATGAAGGCCGCCACAGCCGAGAACCGAGCCCGCGTGCTCCAGGCGGAGGCGCTGGTTCCCAAAAGCATCGGTGAGGCCTTCCGGGCAGGTCGGATGGCCAACGCCGGGCAACCGGGCGGGCGGGCCTGAACCAGGAAGCCCAAGGGCGTGAGCCGTGGGGATCTCCCCGGACCAGGAAGCCCAACGGCGTGAGCCGTGGGGATCTCCCAAACGCTCCAGAGTGCCGCCCGCCGCCTGCCGCGGCCCTCGTATTCCGTGTAGGTGGGGAAATCGGCCAAACCCTGACGGCCATTCCTGCCGATATCAAAAAAAGAAGAGGGCGGTTGACCGTCAGGATGACGGTCGGGCGAGAGCCCGAAAGCCGCCCTCGCGATGCCCACGGCAAGGGAGAATGCCCATGGCGATGCGACAGTTGCGGGTCTACACCGAGCCCGATCTGAAGGTCCGCGAGTACGCGGCAGTCGAGGAATCGGCCGATCAGGGCGTGCGAGTCTCGCTCGGCGAGATCCTCCCGCTGCTGGCCGACGCCGTCGCCAGCCATCGCACGTGGCTCTCGGACTTCGCCGACGACGAGGTCACGATCTCGTCGGACCTCCACGACGTGCTCCAGTCGTACCGGCACTTCCGTCGCCCCGGCGCCTGATCAACGCGGACCCGGCACACGAAGCTCAAAGGCCGCGAGTGCTTCTAGCCGTCATCCTCACGCTCGGGGCTGCCCATGCCCGTCGCCGGACGTTCACGGCGGCCCTCCAGGCCTCCGTTCACTGCGTGTCCGCTGCGCTTCGCCATCGATGGCTTCGCTTGCTCCCACAGCCCGGCTCTCGGGCACGGGCAGCCCCGCGCGGCCTCTCGTAGCACAGGTTGTCAACCTGTGTGTCTTTCGCGGTTCGCCTTGGGATCGGATGCGATTCCGTCTCCGGCCTGCTGCGGCGCACAGCCAACCGGGCCCTAGCCCTCCACGCTCAGACGTCGAGGTTCTTGACGTCGAGGGCGTGCTTTTCGATGAAGTCGCGGCGGGGCTCGACCTTCTCGCCCATCAACACGCGGAACAGGTCGTCAGCCGCAGCGGCGTCGGTCATCGTGACCCGCAGGAGCGTGCGATTGGCCGGGTCGAGCGTCGTGTCGCGGAGCTCCTCCGCATTCATTTCGCCGAGACCCTTGAAGCGGGTGATCGACAGGCCCTTCTCCCCCGCCCGCCGCACGGCGGTGAGCAGCCCTCGCAGGTCTTCGAGGCCGATCTCGTTCTCGCCTCGGCGGAGCGTGTAGCGGGAATCCTCGCTGCCCGTGCGGTCCTGCGGCAGGAGCGACTCGATGCCAAAGCCCATCGCCTCGAGCTCCTTGAGGCCGGCGTTGATGCTCCGCACCTCGTGCAGGTCGACGACCACGAGTTGGTCGTCGCCGGTACCCGGCGCCGTGCCGGGGGTCGTGTCGCCGACAGCCTGCGCCTCCTCGACGCGGCCCACGGCCAGTTCGCCACCAGCCGCCTTTTCCTTGCCTTTGACGAAGGCCTCGAAGTCGTCGCGGCTGGTAAACCACTTCTCCTCAATCCCGTAGTAGACGTGGTACATGGGCAGCTTGCCCGTCTTCGAGTCGCGGCGGGCGGCATGGTCGCGGAGGCTGATGCCCCGCTTCTCGAGCGCGACGAGCGCGTCCTCGAGGCCGGCGAGCGTGCGGCAGAGCTTCTGCATCTCGTCTCCGGAAATCTCGCGGCCACCACCCGGCAGAAACACGCCCTCCCCCAGGCCCTGGTCGAGGAGCTGTGTCTTCATCTCCTCCTCCGTCTGCACGTAGTAGACGTTTTTCTTCGACCGGACGCGGAACAGGGGCGGCTGGGCGACATACACGTGGCCCTCGGCCACCAGCCGGTACATCTGCCGATAGAAAAACGTGAGCAGCAGCGTGCGGATGTGCGAGCCATCCACGTCGGCGTCGGTCATGATCACGATCTTGTCGTAGCGCCGCTTGGACAGGTCGGCCTCGTCGCCGATGCCGGCGCCGATCGCCGAGATCACGCTCCGGACCTCCTCGTTGGCAAGCACCTTGTCTTCGCGGCTCTTGTAGGCGTTGATGATCTTGCCTCGCAGCGGCAGGATCGCCTGATACTCGCGATGCCGACCGCCCTCCGCCGACCCTCCGGCGCTGTCGCCCTCGACGAGGTAGAGCTCGCACCGCTCCATGTCGCGGCTGGTGCAGTCGCGGAGTTTGCCCGGCAGGCCGCCACCTGAGAGGGCGCCCTTCCGCTCGCGGAGCAGTTGCTTCGCCTTCTTCGCGGCCTCGCGGGCCTCGGCGGCCAGCACGCCCTTCTGGACGATCGCCTTGGCACTCTTGGGATTCTCCTCGAGGTATTTCGAGAGGAAGTCACCGACCGCCGAGTTGATGATCCCTTCGACCTCGCCGTTGCCGAGCTTCGTCTTCGTCTGACCCTCGAACTGCGGGTGAGGCACCCGCACGCTGATCACGACCGTGAGCCCCTCGCGGACGTCGTCACCGGTCGGCACCAGGTCCTTGTAGATGCCGGTCTTCTTGCCGTAGGCGTTCAGCGCCCGCGTCAGCGCCGAGCGGAAGCCCGACACGTGCGTACCCCCCTCGGTGGTCGAGATGTTGTTGACGTAGCTGTGAAGGCTCTCCGTGTATTCACCCGTGTACTGCAGCGCGATGTCCCAGCTCACACCGTCGCCAGAGCCCTTGATCGTGATCACGTCGGCATGAATCGCGTCACTCGCCTTGTTGAGGTGCTCGACGAACTCCTCCACACCCCGCTCGTAGAAGTACTCCTCAGCGTTGCCGTTGGCGGCGTCGGTGAAGCTGATCCGCACGCCCGAGTTGAGGAATGCCAGTTCCCGGAGCCGTCGGGAAAGGATGTCCCAGGAGAACTTCGTCTGCGGGAAGATCTGCGGGTCGGGCTTGAACGTGGTCTTCGTGCCGGCCCGTGTGGTGGTGCCCATCTTGCGAACTGGACCGGTCGGTTCGCCCCGCTGGTACTCCTGCTGCCAGACGTGGCCCTCACGGGAGACCTCCACCTCGCACCATTCGGAGAGGAAGTTGACCACCGTCACGCCGACGCCATGGAGGCCGCCGGAGGTCTGGTAGGCCCCCTTCTCAAACTTGCCGCCGAACTTCAAGACCGTCATCACCCCCTCGAGGGTCGAGACCTCCCGCTCCATCTCCTCGGAGAGCTGGGGGTGGCGATCGGTGGGGATGCCACGGCCATCGTCCTCGACGGTCACACTACCGTCGACGTTGACCGTCACGCTCACGTGCTTCGCGTAACCCGCCATGCACTCGTCGATCGAGTTGTCGACCACCTCGTAGACCAGATGGTGCAGGCCGCGGGAGGTGTTGTCGCCGATGTACATGCCGAACCGCTCGCGGACGTGCTCGCGGTCGGAGAGGTGCTTGAGGTCCGCCGACGTGTAGTCCTGCTGCGGTTGGTCTGATGCCATGGTGTTTCTCCTGACGGCGTGATCGAGGTTGTTCGGTGTGCTCAGGTCGTGCGCTGGCCGTCGGCGAGGAGCCGACACCGGATATCGGAAATCCCCGCGTCGGGGACGAGTTGCTTCAGTCGGGCCACGATCGAGTGCTTGTGGAATCCGAGTTCCTGCACGTGGGCGGAATGGCTGACGAACACGTCGAGGACACCGCGGCGGACGTTTCCGGGCTGTGACGCGTCTCGGAAGCCGGGAGGCGCGGCCTCCCGCCAGGCATCCGCGACCGCCGACGTCGACTGCTCTCGGTCATATCCCGTGCGGGCCATGAGCCGCGACATCAGCCTGCCGACCGAGAGCGGATCGGAGGATGTCTGCGAGCGGCGTTTCATGATCGTGCTGGCCACAGGTTCGGTCAGTCCGCGGCCAGCGGCATGATCACATAGCCGTAGCCGTCTTCGGTCGTGCAGACGCAGGCACTCTGGGCGTCGGTTAGTTCCACTGTCACCGCGGCGCCGGGATCGAGCACGCGGAGGAAGTCCGACATGAATCGCGGGTCGAGTTTGATCCGCACGGTCGCCCCGGAATGGTCGATCGGCAGTTCCACCCTGCTCTCGCCGCTCTCGGCAGATCGGCCGGTCAGCACGAGTTGCCCGGGCTCGAACGAGAAATCGACCCCCTTCGACTGTTCGCTGGTGACGATCGCCGCCTGACGGACCGCAGCCAGCAGCGGACCTGCGACGAGTTGCACCCGCATGGCATCGGGCCGATCGGGAAACACATCCCGCCACCTTGGAAACCGACCATCGACCAGCCGCGCTGAAATCGTCGTGCCGCCGGTCTTCACCAGAATCTCGTTGCCCCGCACGGCAAGGTGTACTGGCTGGTCGGCCCCCCCGAGGCACCGCTCCACGAGTTGCATGGCCCGGGCGGGCACGATGGGCTGGGCCTCTCCAATTCCCCCTTCCCTGTTCTCCGCCGGCCCTTGCATCCGCGCCAGCCGTCGGCCGTCGGTGCCGACGGCGATGACGGCGGCGGGTATCATCTCGATGAGCACGCCGCCAAGAGCGTAGCGACTCGACTCGCTATCGGTGGCAAACACCGTCCGCCGAACGAGCTCGCGAACCAGGGGCGTCGCCAGTTCCACACAGCCACCGGCAGGGAAGGTTGCCACCGCTGGAAACTCCAGCGGATCCTCTGCGGGGAGACGGAACTCGCTCCGCGGCGCCTTGACGAGGGCAGCCGTTCCATCGCAGTGGATGTCGAATACGGTACCCGCCGGGCTCTCGCGAACGATCGCCGTCAGCCGTCCGCTCGGCAGGAGCACAGCGCCTGGGGCGACTGTTTCCACGCCCTCGAGTTCGATTCGAATACCAACCTCGAGATCGGTGGCCATGACAACCACCGCATCGCGAGTCGCCTCGACCTTCACATTCGTGAGCACGGGCTTGGGTGACCGGGACGGCACCACCGCCGACGCGCTCTGCAGGGCGGCGAGCAGCGACTCCTTGGGACAGCGGATCTTCATCGTCGGAAAGAGTCCTCGGGGCCGGTCGAAGGCGTTCGGAGAGGCCCCTTACTGTACCCGAAAAATCATGCTTCGAAACGGGTCGCCATGCCTCCCGTGCGCCACGAACCTCCCGGGCAAATGGCTTGATTTCTGTTTTTCTTTTTCTTTGAAAGAGAGAATCGTAAGCAGGAAGAAAGGAGTATTAGGAAGGGGGCTCCCCAGGACGTGAGAAACGACGCTCGGGATCACGGCCTGTCCCCAAGCGAATGATCACCAATTGGGCGAGTTTGGTGTCATGGAGACCAGTTCTGCAGCGGTGCATAACTCGTCGAGACTCTGTCGGATCAGTGTGGAGAACACCGTTGAGATGCTGACGGATATGGGCCGAACTTGATGCTGATCGACGTGAAGTCAGACGAGGGTTTCTCGTTCGCGGTCGGTCGTCCGAATCGTCGGCTGGGCGATCGCCACGGCGCAGTGCACCAACCAACATCATGCCGACATCTGACTGGCGAGGCTCATCCGCCCACCCGCCGCCGCGATCGCCCAACGGAACTCGAACGCCGGTGGTGTTTGGAATCGGCCAGTAACTGTTCAACGTCGGCCGCAAACGTGGCATCTGTCGTCATCCGCATCTCGACTGCCCGCACGCCGCGCATCACGGTGGTGTGGTCGCGACCACCGAACGCTGTGCCGATCGCCCCGAAGCTGCTTCCAGTGAGGTGACGGGCCAGGTACATCGCCAGATTACGTGCCTGCACGACCCCATGGCAGCGACCGCTCCCGGCGAGCGACGCGGCCGGCAGACCATGGCAGCGGGCTGTGGTGCGGATGATCCGAGCCAATGACCCTGTAGTCCGCACCTCAGTCGCGGTCTCGGCCGGTCGGCCCAGGACATGGATTCGGCTCGGGACATGGATCACGAGGCCCGCTGTCAGCCGTGATCGGAGTGCCGGATCAAGGCCATCCGCGAGAGGTGACCTCGCGACCGTCGTGCAGGTCGATACGCCGTGGCGGGCGAGATCATCGAGAAGTGCGGCGGCGGACTGCTGCCACTCGTTGTCACCCACCTGATCGATGCGTTCGATGATGACCAGTCGCAGGGAGGCATTGTCACGAAGGATGCCGCGGGTGCGGTCTTCGATGACGCGGCCGAGCTCAGGGCCGGTGAATCGCCGAACAACCGCAGACGACGCCGTACCAAACGCCTCGAGATCGTTGAGCAGGGCCGTCAGGTCGACCGCGGACACCAGCGTCACCGCCGGCGGAAGGTCGTTTGCCGTCGTGGTTGGCTGGACGAGCAACAAAAACGCTTCTCGCAGCAACCTTGCCCACGTCGGGAAGGTGGTGCGGTCGTGCGGCCGATAATCGCGACGGGAAGCCGGCATCGAAAACCCCTGCGTCACCCGGAGCCCAGTCGGCGGCATCCGTGCCACGCTCATCCCAGCCGCAGGCTATCCGGCGTCCGACGGAGCGTGAAGCCCCGCCGCTGCAATCCCGCGAAACACGCCGTCGATTCTGCGGACAGCTTCGGCCACGTCGGCGGGCGTGGTCGAGGCGCCAAGACTCGCGCGAATGGCGGCCTGCGGCACCCAGGCTGGCAGATCGAGCGCGACGATGGCCGGCGCCGGATCGCTCGATCCGCTCGCGCACGCCGTGCCCGTTGCCAGGCTGACGCCCGCGAGGTCACAGGCCATGACAAGCGTCTGCCGCTCGCAGCCACGCACCGCGATGGTGGTGATGGAGGGTGCACGGTCGGCGTCGCTGCCAACCACCACGGCCTCGAGCCCGTGGCACCTGGCTGCGGCGACGAACAACGCCTCGAACCGGTCACGGAGTTCCGTGAGCCGCTGCCGAAGCGCTTCCCGGGCCGCGGTGGCGAGTTCCAGCGCGACGGCGAACCCGACGGCAAGCGCCACCGCTTCCGTACCGCCTCGCAGCCCGAGTTCCTGAGGCCCTGGGGTCAGCGGCGCGACGCCGATGCCGCCGCGGACAAGCAGGCCACCGATCCCCCGAGGACCCCCAAACTTATGCGGAGCCAGCGCCAGGCTCGTCACCGTCAGGGCACCGAACGAGAGGGAGTCCCACGCGGCCGCTTGCGTGGCATCAGCGTGCACCAATAGCCGCCCTCCGATGTCGTCTGCGGACAGCGCAGCGGGCGACTCGCGGATGCCCGTCTGGCCGCAGACGAGCGTTGTCGAGATGAGCACGCGGCCCGGTTCCGCGGCGGCGAGCCCAGCGGCCGCGGCCATTGCTGTTCCGTCCGCCGCCAGCGGTAGGTGCTGGAGCCGCCAACCCCGGGCCGCGAGGTTTGCCGCCGCGGCGATCACGCTGCCGTGATCGCGGGGCGAAATGCCGACTGTGCCCGGCTGAGGGCCCGCCGTGCCCAGCATCCCGAGGCGGTTCGCCTCGGTCGCTCCGCCGGTGAAGATCAGCCGGTCTCGCGAGTTGCCCGCCGAGCGGCCGCCGAGCAGGGCGAGGATCCGGTCGCGGGCATCCTCGAGGGCGGCGCGGGCGCGGCGGCCCGCGGTGTGAGGGCTCGAGGGATTGGCGAAGGCCTCGGCGGCTGCGCGACGCATGGCCTCATCGACGCGGGGGTCGAGCGGCGTGGCGGCGGCGTGATCGAGATAGATCGACGTCCCGGCTGGCGAAACGGCGGTGGCCATGGCGTCCGGCCCCGAAGGTTCCGTCACCCGTTGTCGAGGAATGCCGCGATCCGATCGAGGCCCGCGGCGAGTTTCTCCTCGGAGGCCGCGAACGACATCCGCACGAAGCCCTCGGCGCCGAAGGCGCTGCCGGCCACGAGGGCGACGTGGTGCTTCTCGAGGAGTGTCTCGCACCACGGCACGCTCGTGCCGATGCCCCGCGTCGCCATCCGCTTCAGGGGCTCGCGGATGTCGAAGAAGGCGTAGAACGCGCCGCCGATCTCAGGAATCCGGACGCCCGGCATGGCTCGAAGCCGCTTCGCCACGAGGTCGCGCCGCTGTTCGAATGCCCGGAGCATCTCGCCGACGCAGTCCTGCGGGCCAGTCAGTGCCGCGATCGCCGCGTGCTGGCTGATGCTGCAGGGGTTGCTCGTCTCCTGGCTCTGCAGGTTGGCGATCGCCTTGGAGAGCGGCTCGGGGGCGATCGACCAGCCGATCCGCCAGCCGGTCATGGAGTAGGTCTTGCTTACGCCCGCCACCACGACCGTGCGGTCGGCGAGTCCGGGACGCAGCGTGGGGAAGGAAACACTCGGCCGGCCGTCGTACACGAGTTGGTCGTAGATCTCGTCGGCAACCACGGCAAGATCCCGTTCGATCGCGACGTCGGCCAAGCCGCCGAGTTCGGCGGCGGTGTAGACGACGCCCGTGGGATTGCTCGGGGAGCAAAGCAGAAGCATCCGCGTCCGAGGCGTGAGGGCGGCCCGCAGAGCCTCGGGGTGGAGTTTGAAGTCGTCCTCGATCCGCGTCTCAAGCAGGATCGGCTTCGCCCCGGTGAGTTTGATGAGTTCCGCGTAGCTCACCCAGTAGGGCGTGGGAACGATCACCTCATCCCCCTCGTCGAGCACCGCGGTGAACACGTTGTGGAGGGCATGCTTGGCGCCATTGGAGACCACGACCTGGGCGGGCGTGATCGTCAGCCCCGTGCGGCGGCCGTAGTCGTCGGCCACGGCTTTTTTGAGCTGGGGGATGCCGGCGGCCGGGGTGTATTTCGTCTTTCCGGCACGGATCGCCTCCTCTGCAGCCCGGCAGATGTGGAGGGGCGTGGGGAAGTCGGGTTCGCCCACCGAGAGATCGATCACGTCGATCCCGGCGGCTGTCATGGCCGAGGCACGGGCGGCCATCGCCAGCGTGGCGGACGGCTCGAGGGCCCGCATGCGGCGGGCGGTGGTGAGGCTCTTCGACTCCATGGAATCCATGCGGCGCAAACTTTCCGCTGCGGGTTCTTCGGGAGGGTCAGTGACGCCGCGGAGGAACCCGCCATGGCCGCGGTCGCTTGACGCCCTGCAGAGGGCATCAAATGATACCACCCGTTGAACTGTTTCCCAGTCGCTGGACCACGCAAGTATGGCCAATCGTCGTGTCGGAGTATGGCTTGTAGGAGCCAAAGGGGGCGTCGCCACCACGATGATGACCGGCCTGGCGGCGCTTCGCACGGGGGCGATCGATCCCATCGGCCTGATCACCGAGACGGATCCATTCACGCGGCTCGGTCTTGTGGGGTTCAACGAACTTGTGGTCGGCGGCCACGACATCCGCTCCGGCCGGCTCGGCGACGAGGCGCGGCGGATGTGGAGTGAGAGCCGCGCGATCACCCCAGACCTCATCGATGGCGCCGCTGGGTTCTTCGCCGAGGTCGAACCGCGGCTCAGGCCTGGGACGCTCGTCGCGTCGGGCGACCGGATCCGCAGCCTCGCCGATCCCGGGGCCGCTGCCGTCGTGGAAACGCCACGGGCGGCCGTCGAGCGGATCCGCCGCGACATCGTGGAGTTCACCGCCGCCGAACGGCTGGACCACGTCGTGGTGGTCAATGTGGCCTCAACCGAACCTCCGCCGTCACTGCCGATCCCGCTCAGCTTTTCCGAGGTCGAGCCGCTGCTCGACGACCCGGCTCGCTGCCCGCTGCCCTCGAGCAGCCTCTACTTCCTGGCGGCGGCCGACGCCGGAGCCAGCTACATCAACTTCACCCCCTCGACCGGCGCGACGCCCGCCTGCCTCCAGAGCTTCGCCGTCGAGCGGGGCATCGCCCATGCCGGCTGTGACGGCAAGACCGGCGAGACACTGCTCAAGAGCGTGCTGGCCCCGATGTTCGCCGCCCGCCACCTCCAGGTGATGAGTTGGGTGGGCCACAACATCTTCGGCAACATGGACGGCAAGGTTCTCGACGACCCGCGGAACAAGGCCGCGAAGGTGAGGAGCAAAGACCACCTGCTCGCCGCGATCCTCGGCTACCCTCCGCAAACGCACGTGTCGATCGAATACATCGAGAGCCTCGGCGACTGGAAGACTGCCTGGGATCACATCCACTTCCGCGGGTTCCTGGGCACGCCCATGACGCTCCAGTTCACTTGGCAGGGCTGCGATTCGATTCTCGCGGCTCCGCTGGTGCTCGACCTCGTTCGGCTGGTGGAGCGGGCCCACCGCAGCGGCGAACGCGGGGCACTCGACTGGCTCGCCTGCTTCTTCAAGAGCCCCATCGGCGTGGCGGAGCAATCGTTTGCCACGCAGGTGTCGATGCTGATGGAATGGGCGACGCGAAAGCTCGCCGACGACAGCGCCGGGGTGTGACGACGAGGTCGCGAGCGAACTCGACCACGATCAAAGCGGCGCGGGACGCGATCAGCGACGGGAAAATTTCAGGATTTTTTCCGGAAGTTCTCTTGACAGTTTTCCCCATCATCATCCACAACTCTTAATCGATGCGAGGTTGATGGTGAGCAATCACCTTCGACACTGCATCGAATCGTCGTCCGCTCCCCTCCCAGAGCATCCGGGGGAGTGGATGTGAGAACCATGCATGGGTGCTCATGGTAAGGAGCCATTTCCATGGCGAAGAAGAAGAAGAAGGCTGCCAAGAAGGTCGCCAAGAAGAAGAAGGGCCACGGCTGAATCTGACGTCGGGGATTCGCCTCGGGATTCGCCTGATGGTGCGTCTCGGGGAGTCGCTCCGGCGCAGATTTAATGCCGGGATCCCATTTGGGGTCCGGTGGGTCGCCTTGTGCGGCCTGCGTCCCTTCGCTCTGGCCTCTCGCATTTGGGGGTTCGCCTCCTGGTGCGGTTGATCAGGGCGTCCACGCTCAGACGAGAAAGGCCGGCCCGGGCCCTTGGGCGCCCGGGCCGGCCTGATTCGTTTCGGTGGTACGATTTCGGGCCATGCCCTCCCCGAAACCACCCGTTTCTTCAGCGCCGCCGATCGTTCGGGGGGGCTTCATTCTCTGCCCGTGCCATCCCGGGGCCGAGGCTGCGCTCGCGGGGCGACAGGCCGAGGCGTTGCCGTCCTTTTTGCGGGGTGTCTGGCGGCGTGGGCTGGCGACGTTCAGGATCGGGCCGGAAAGCTTCGACCCGCCAGACGACTTCGCTCCCGACTTGGTCTTCGCCCATACCGTCGTTAGGTCACTCGGCCAGGTGTCGGGAGATTCGGTCGCCGAGCTTGCTGCCAAGACCTGCGAGCTGGCAGGGCCGGTGTCATGGAATGCGATCCATGTCTGGAAGCGCGACGAGCGGCTCGACATCGTGGCTGCCGATGTCCGCGCGGCGGTCGCGGCGGCGTGTGGCGTCGCGGTGCACGATGACCCGGTGGCGGCGGCCGACGACCTCGTGCTCGACTGCGTGCTCGACTCCGCCGACCGCTGGTGGGTTGGGTGGCACCGCGCGGCATCGCCGGCGAGCCGCTGGCCGGGAGGCGTTTATCCGCATCCGCTCCCGGCCGACAAGGTCTCTCGGGCCTGGCTGAAGCTCGACGAAGCGATCGCGTCGTTTGGTGTCACGCTCCAACGCGGTGAGCGGGCGATTGAACTCGGTGCTGCGCCCGGTGGAGCCTGCCAGCGGCTCCTGGAGGCGGGCCTTGATGTCGTCGGCGTGGATGCCGCCGTGGTTGATGCCACAGTCGCCGCGCATTCGCGATTCGAGCAGTGGCGGATGCGGGCCCGTGAGGTTCCACTCCGGCGGATGAAGGGCTTCGATTGGCTGCTCACCGACATGAACATCGATCCTTCGAGCACGATGGCGGCCCTCGAGCGAGTGCTCGGTGGCGGCGTGCGGCCCACCGGCGTGATCGCCACGCTCAAGCTCCCCGATTGGTCGCGTGCGGCCGACCTACCGGGGTGGCTCGACGCCTTTCGGGGCTGGGGCTACGCACCGCGGGTCCGCCAGTTGTCGACCGGCGGCCGTGAGGTCTGCGTGGTCGCCACGGTCCGGCCCGCTGGTCGGGTCACGCCCCCGAATCGCCGCCGCGCCACTCGCCGCCAGGGGGCGTGAGGCTCCCCGAGCGGACGACGGTCCGCCCGGTTTCGGTCTCGATGATGAGACCGCCTCCGTCATCGATACCCCGGCAGACGCCCGCGTGGATCGTGTCACCGACGAACACCCGCACGTCGCTGCCGGTGAGGCTACAGAGTGGCCGATAGCGACGGCCGAGCATCCGCGGCTCGGCCGCCAGTCGCCCCAGCACATCGAGCAGCCGTGGCACGAGCGCCGCGAGTAGTCGCTGGCGGGGCATCGTTCGCCCGGTGACGTCCGGCAGGGTGATGACGCGATCCCGAAGCGGCTCCGGCGCGTCGCTGGCCCGGCCTGACATGTTGACGCCGACACCGAACACGGCCCTGCCATCCGCGGCGGTCTCGACCAGAATCCCGGCGAGTTTCCGGCCGGCCACCCCGACGTCGTTTGGCCAGCGGACGCGAGCCGCAGCGGCCGGCTCGAGATCGCGGACGGTCTCGGCGAGAGCCACACCACAGGCGAGCGACCAGATGGGCGTCACCCCGCCAGCCACCGCCGAACCGTCCACGACGAGGCTCGCAGCGAGGCTGCCCGTCGGCTGCCACCAGGCGGCCCCCCGCCGGCCACGGCCACCAGTCTGCCGATCGGCGATCACGGCCGCCGGCAGCCTTACCAGCGGGTCGGCGGCGATTCGGCGCGCCCTGTCCATCGTGGACTCCGCCTCTGCGAGCACCTCCACGGTGGCCACACCGGACGCGGCACGGAGCCACGCCTCGTCGATCGGGTCGTCAGGTGATGGCGTGTTCGTCGGCAAGGTGGGAGGACTCCGCAGGCCACAGAGTCTAGAGAGCATCCGAGGTCGCCGTGGCGAGGGAAACCCGACGGCGGTCCCGCCAACCACGGCGTTGCATGGCGAGGATACGCCAACTCGCCTTGGTTTTCCCTCGCCGCGCCCCGGTGCCAGGGCGTGCGGACTTGATTCCCCTGTTGTCGGCGCGGTACCCCCCCGGGCCTTTCTTTCCCGAAGGGTCGATTCATCCCGAGCTGGCGGCGGTGCCGGCGGCGGGCGTGGAGCATTGCACGGCATGAAACTGGTGGCGTCGCTTGCGATCGCGATCGTCCTGCTCGCCGCAGGATCGCAGGCCGCTGCGCAGACGTCGTACCTGCCTCCCACGGCGTCGTCATCGCTCGACCGCATCGCCCAGGCGCCGCTTACGCCGCCACCCCCGACATGGGACGCCTACGCGCCTCAGGCCGCGCAGGTGTTTCCCACGCCGGGGCCATCATCATCCACCTGGGCGCCGTCGGCGATCGGCGGCCAGCCGGGCTATCCCGGCTACTCGACGGCGGCACCGTCGCTGGTGCCACCCCAGGCCCCGCCCCAGCAGGCGTCGCTGTTTCCAGCCGGCTATCCATCGCAGAGCCAGACGTTCCAACAGACGATGCACGTCTTTCAGGGTGTCCGCGGCAGCTGGGCCTACCTGATGGGCGATGGCAACGATCTCAACGTCGGCGTCAACGAACTCGACACGACGGCCACCTTCGCCCTGCCCTTCTTTCACAACTCACCCGCCAACATCAACCACGCGCCGCTCTTGATCACGCCCGGATTCGGCCTCCAGCTCTGGGATGGTCCGGAGACGACCTCGACACAACTCGCCGACCTGCCCCCGAGCACCTACGACGTCTTCATCGACACCGCGTGGAATCCGAAGTTCTCTCCGCTCTGGGGGGCGGAGCTGGGCATCCGCGTCGGCATCTACACCAACTGGGACGTGCTCGTCTGGCAGAGTTGGCGCATCATGGGCCGGGCCATCGGCACGCTGCAGATGACGCCCACCTGGCAGGCGAAGGCAGGCATCATCTACCTCGACCGCAACCAGGTGAAACTGCTGCCTGCGATCGGGGCCACATGGACTCCCAACGAGCGGTCTCGCTACGACATCTTCTTCCCCGCCCCGCGGGCCTCGTGGAAGTTTGCGGGCACGCAGAGGCACGCCTGGTGGCTCTATCTCGCGGGGGAATACGGTGGTGGCGCCTGGACGTTCCGCCGCAGCACGTCGAACTACAACATGATCACGCCGTTCGACTACAACGACATCCGCATCACGCTGGGGACCGAGTTCTTGCCGCTGACGCAGACGGGCATCTCCGGGAACTTCGAAGTGGGCTACGTCTTCTACCGGCAGCTCTTTTACGTCGATGGGCCGCCGCAGATCGTCGATCTGCCGCAGACGATCATGTTCCGACTGGGGTTGGCGTATTAGTCGGGCCGTCCTCACGTCCGACGCGGGCGGGAGCACGGCGTGGTCGGTGCTGCATCGAACCCTGGTCGCCGTTCTCGTGCTCTCGTCGGCGTTGGCGACGCGCGCCGAAGAACCGCGTCCGCTGCCCGAGATCAATATCGTGACGCCCCTGCCGCCCGTGGATCAGGGGTTCTTCGAGAAGATCCGCTTGGCCGCGCTTGGGGACCCGCAGGATCTCACCGAACCGCTCCTCCCCGACGACGTGGCCCCGCCGGGGCAGCCGCGGCAGGAGTTTGAGCCGCCGGCTGGACGCAAGCTGCCCCCAGGGGCCAAGCCGGGCATGCTCCAGCAGGCTCTCTTTCAGGTGACGGAACTGCCGAAGCTCGGCTCCGGCGGTCTTGGCCTGACCACGCTGGAGACGTCGATGACCCTCGGGATGCCCGCGCCCACGGTCGAGTCGCCGCTGCTGGTCACCGCCGGATTCGCCGGCACGCTCACCGACATCCCGGCGGGCGCCGACATTCCAGGGGAGCTCTACGACGGCTACATCCAGGCGCGCTGGATGCGGAAGGTCGGCAAGCGGTTAGGCGTCGATCTGGCCGTCTCACCAGGTTGGTACAGCGACTTCCACAATGATTCGTCGCAGGCCCTCCGAATCACCGGCCACGGTTTCGGAGCATGGGAGGCGAGCGAAGATCTGCGGGTTGTCGCCGGCGTCATCTACCTCGACCGCTACGACGTCGACATGCTGCCGGCCGGCGGCCTGCTCTGGACGCCGGCCGACGACAAGCGTTTCGAGCTCATCTTCCCACGACCCAGGCTCGCCTGGCGGATCAGCGAGCGGCCCCAGGCGAGCCACTGGCTCTATCTGGCGGCCGAGTTCGGCGGCAACCAGTGGGCGATGCAATCGAATACCGGTCAGGACCAGATCATCGTGATTCGCGATTACCGGCTGCTTGCCGGCTGGGAGCGGCGGCCAGCCGACCTCGGTCTGTCGTGGCGGGTGGAGGGGGGCTGGGTGACCGGGCGGAGCGTCGAATACTACCTCTCCGACCAGCCCTGGCTGAACCCTTCCGACACGTTCCTCGTGCGTGCCGGCGTGTGGTACTGACCCGAGGTGGCCCGCTTCGTTCACGGGCGTTGGAGAGGGGCGGAAGGGGGCGGCCGCCGGCTGGGCACTTGCCGAGGCCGTCACGGCGTGCGACCGTAGAGATGCTCGGTGCCTCACCGGGCTCTGTCGGAACCGTGCGCGACCATGCATTCAACGGCGAACATCACCGAGGCGAGCGGCGGCGTGGACACGTCTGCGCGGCCGTCGTGGCCGAGGTTGCTGGCCGGCGGGGCCATGCCTGAGGTGCGATTCTGGCTGGCGCACTCGGCCTTCTGGGCAGCCGTCTTCGGCGTGCTGATGACGGTGATTCACGTCTTCAGGCCTGCCATCATCGACCCACTGGGCTTTGTGCTCGTGCGGGTGGTGCTGTGCTTCTTTGCCACCGCCGCGATGCGGTGGCTGTCGAGGCAGGAGCCGCTCCTGGTCCGATTGGGGGTCTCGAAGATCGGCGTCATGGCCGGTGGCGCCATCCTCTCGGCTGTCTTGATCACTCTGGTGCTGTTCGCGATCGATCGGGCCACGGGGCGGTCGCCCCTGGGGCCGGCGCGGCTCGAACTCATTGCGCGGCTGGCGATCAACCTGGCGCTGCTGGCCAACTGGTGCGCGCTCTACTTTGGCTACCAGTTGATCCAGGAGCGCAACTCGACCGAGTTTCGGGCCATGCAGGCGGAGTCGCTCGCGCTTCGCAACGAACTCCAGCACCTCCAGGGGCAGATCAGCCCGCACTTCCTCTTCAACGCGCTCAACACCGTCATGGCCAGCCGCGATGATCCCGAGGCGATCGACACGGTAACGCAGGCCCTGGCCAACTACCTGCGGTTCCTCCTGCGGCCCGCGGCCACGCTCGAGCCGCTGTCTCGGGAGCTTGATGCCCTCGAGGAGTACCTCACGGTGCAGAACGTGCGGTTCGGCGACGCCCTGGTAACGCTGATCGATTGCGACCTCGATGTGCGTGGCGTGGCGGTTCCGCCGGTGATGGTGCAGCCGCTGGTGGAGAACGCCATCAAATATGGCGGCCAGACGTCGGCGCGACCGATTCGTGTCGAGGTGGCGGCCCGCCGGGAAGGCGACTGGCTGGTGGTCGAGGTCGCCAACACCGGCTCATGGGTTGCGGCCGGTGGCCGCAATACCACTGGGACCGGGCTCCGCTCGCTCGAGCGGCGGCTACGGCTCCTCGTCGGGCCCACCGCTGCCGTCAGTCACGCCGAGGATAACGGCTGGGTCAGGGTGCGGATCCGCGTCCCGATCCCGGAAGTCGCGGGTGCACATGCGGGCGGGTCTCACGAGGGCAGACGATGATCACGGCACTTTTGGTCGACGACGAGCCCAAGGCGATCGAGCGGCTGGCCGCTCTCCTCGAATCGTTTCCGGGGATCGAGGTCATTGGCACCGCCTGCGACGTCAGTGATGCAGAGCGGTTCCTGTCGGGCCGATCCCCAGACGTGGTGTTTCTCGACATCAACATGCCCGGGCGGCTGGGCTTCGACCTCGTCGCCAGCGTTCCGGCTTCGGCCAGGATCGTGTTCGTGACCGCCCACGAGGATCGCGCCCTCGATGCGTTTCGTGCGGGGGCGCTGGACTATCTGCTCAAGCCCGTCGACCGCGACCGTCTTGCCCTCACGGTCGAGCGGCTCGAGTCGCAGTTGGTGGCGGGTAGGTCAGCCGCACTGGTGGGCGTTGATCATGCCGGACACGCGGACGACGATGCCAGTGACGCCTCCGGCGACACCGACGACTCGGTGAGGTTCTCGCTCTCGGGTGGACGAGGCTTTGAGACCGTGGCCTACGCCGACATCGTCTGGGTGGAGGCCGTCCGGAACTACACGCGGGTGCAGGCCCGCGACCGCCGGCCGCGGATCATCCGCCGGACGATGTCCGAGTGGGAGTCGATGCTGCCCGTAGCGTCTTTTGGCAGAGTCAGTCGGTCGCTGATCGTGCAACTCTCCGAGGTTCGTTCGATGCAGTGGCAGTCGCGAGATCAGACCCTCGTGTTTTTCGTCGGTGCGACTGAGCCGCTGCCGATCGGACGGGCCGCCACCACGCGGCTGAAGGACCTGCTGGCGACGTAAGCGGCACGGCCTTACCCGCAGGAGTCGCAACGCCCCTTGAGCAGCACTTCGGTGACGGAGTGGATCCGGGTGCCCCGCGCCCCCCGAGCCGCAGGCGTGCTGGTGCGGCGTTGGGGCTTCGGTGTGATTGCCACCCGCACATCGTCGAGGCAGGAGATCTCGCCACACGTCGTGCAGAGGAAATGCGGGTGATCCTCCCCCGCCGCTCCGTGTCCGCTCGCTCGTTTGATCTCAAACCGCCAGACATGGTCGCCGAGTTCGACCCTACTGACGAGCTTCTTCTCGGTGAGTTCGGTGAGGTTGCGGTAGATGGTGGCCCGGTCAAATCCGAGATTGGCAAGCGCCTCCGACACCTCGGCGTGGGTGCGGGGGCCAGCCGCCGAGCCGAGATGATCCATCACCGCCAGCCGGGCAGCTGTGCATCGCAGCCCGCTGTCGCGGATGCGGGCCTTCACGGCCTCGAGTCTGGATCCTTCTGAACGGCTCACAACCATGAGTCTACACCGTGACGCGGGCGGCGAGCAGATCGACGATGGCCGCCATGAACGCCGGGAGATCAGCGGGTTTTCGGCTGGAGATGAAATGGCGATCGACGACCACGGGAGCGTCCGACCAGAGGGCCCCAGCATTGACGAGATCATCCTTGATGCCAGGGCTGCCCGTCACGCTGACGCCGCGGTAGACGCCGGCGGAGATCGGGATCCAGCCGCCGTGGCAAATTGCCGCAACGAGTTTGTCGTGGGCGGCGAACTCCCGGACGATCGACAGCACCTTTGGGTCGCGGCGAAGTTTGTCAGGCATCCAACCGCCGGGGATCACAACCCCATGAAAGTCGGCTGCCTCCAGGTCGTTGATTGCGGCGTCACTCGTGCACGGGTAGCCGTGCTTGCCCGCATAGGCGTGGCCCGCCACGTCGCCTGCAATGGTGACGTGGCAACCGGCCTCTTCGAGTCGCAGTTTGGGGTACCAGAGTTCGAGATCCTCGTAGTCTGAGCCAACGAGCGTGAGGATGCGGACGCCTTCAAGCGGTGCGGCAACTGGTGACGGCACGGTGATCGAGTCTCCTGTTTGGTTCGGCGACCGGGTCCATTCGGTCCCGCGGCGCGCGCAGCCATTGTCGGCCGCGAGGTCAGCCGGGGCGAGTCACAGATAATGACCCCCCGAAAGGGGAGTTTCTCGACAGACCTTCCGGGCGGCCATCAGCCGCCCAGAACGCTCTTTTTCGGCCCGCCTGTGACACGTCCGGAAAGTCACTTGACTCACCCGACACGACCGCTACATTCACGCCCCGGCCCACAGGAAGGGGTCGCCGGACCGGCTACCACAACATCTTGCGATAGCATGCAGAAGGACCTGCCTCTTCCGACTGTCCGAGCCCAGGCGATTTCGCCGGCTGAATGACTCAGGATCGAGCCCTTCCGGGGCCGATGACCGATTGCGGATGAACTATACGCAAGTATACTGATCAGTGAGTTCCGGTTACTGAACCGTTGCTCGTGCCGGTTACCGGACCGTTTCAAATCCTCGTCTCTTTCCGTTTCCCATCACCGTCAGGAGTCCCACCATGGCAGCTTTCGACGCGTCCGCCACGCTGGCCGGCAACCAGCCCGCTTCCGCAGGCGTCGGTGGGGGTGGCCAGGCCGCAGGCCGAGCCGCGATCGAAATCCAGCCCACCTTCTGCCCTGTTGAGGCAGAAAGCCCGTTCGACACCACGGAGTGGGAGTTGCGGACGGCGGCTATCAAGGGCGAAGACGGTAAGGTGCTTTTTGAGCAGCCGGCCTGCGAGATCCCGGCAGCCTGGAGCCAGTTGGCCACCAACGTGGTGGTGAGCAAGTACTTCTACGGCGAGATCCACACCCCCGAGCGGGAACACTCCGTCAAGCAGCTCGTCCACCGCGTCGCCCGCACGATCGCCGATTGGGGGGTCGCCGACGGCTACTTCAAGACGAAGCAGGACGGCGAGAACTTCTACCGCGACCTCTCGTGGCTCTGCGTCCACCAGCACGGTGCGTTCAACTCGCCTGTCTGGTTCAACGTCGGCCTCTACAACCAGTACGGCGTCAAGGGAGCGCCGTGCAACTGGCGCTGGGACCATGCCAAGCGCGACGTGGTGATGCCGGACAACCCCTACGAATACCCGCAGGGGAGCGCCTGCTTCATTCAGAGCGTGAAGGACAACATGGAGGACATCATGGACCTCGCCCGCAGCGAGGCCATGCTCTTCAAGTTTGGTTCCGGCACGGGAACGGATCTTTCGACCCTGCGAAGCCAGCGTGAAAAGCTGGCCGGCGGCGGCAAGCCCTCGGGTCCGCTGTCGTTCATGCGGGTGTACGACCAGGTGGCCGCAGTGGTGAAGAGCGGCGGTAAGACGCGGCGGGCAGCGAAGATGCAGTCGCTGAAGGTCTACCATCCCGACATCATGGAGTTCATCGAGTGCAAGAGTAAGGAAGAAAAGAAGGCCCGCGTCCTGATCGAAAAGGGGGGCTACGATTCCAACTTCAATGGCGAGGCCTACAGCTCAATCCTCTTCCAAAACGCCAATCTCTCGGTCCGTCTGACCGACGATTTCATGGCGGCTGCCGACCGCGACGACACCTGGACCACCCGCTGGGTCACCGACCCATCCAAGGCCGGGCCGAGCTACAAGGCCCGTGAGGTGATGGGCCGGATGGCTGAGTGCGCTTGGCAGTGCGGCGACCCCGGCGTGCAGTACGACACCACGATCAACCGCTGGCACACGTGCCCCAACTCGGGCCGGATCAACGCGTCGAATCCCTGCTCGGAGTACATGTTCCTCGATGACACGGCCTGCAACCTCGCCAGCATCAACCTGATGAAGTTCCGCAAGCCGGACGGCCACTTCGACGTGGAGCGGTTCACCGCGGCCTGCCGGATCTTCTTCATCGCGCAAGAGCTTCTGGTCGACCACGCGAGTTATCCGACGCCCCGGATCGCCCGCAATAGTCACCTGTACCGGCCTCTGGGCCTTGGCTATTCGAACCTCGGCAGCCTGCTGATGGCCGACGGCCTTGCCTACGACAGCGATGCTGGTCGCGGTCTCTGCGGTGCGATCACCGCGATCCTCCATGGGGCCGCCAACCGCACCAGTTCTGACTTGGCGGCAGCCGTTGGTGCCTTCGACGGCTTCGCGGCCAACCGCGAACCGATGATGGCCGTCATGCAAATGCACCGCGACGCCGTCGAGAAGATCGACCCGTCGTGCCCGAAGTACCTGCACGATGCCGCTCGGAAGGTGTGGGACGAGGTGCTCAGTGGAGGCCGGCAGCACGGCTTCCGCAATGCCCAGGCGACGGTGCTCGCCCCCACCGGCACCATCTCGTTCCTGATGGATTGCGATACGACGGGCATTGAGCCCGACATCGCGCTGGTGAAGTACAAGCAGCTTGCGGGCGGTGGCATGCTGAAGATCGTCAACCAGACGGTGCCGCTGGCACTGCGGACGCTCGGCTACGACGAACCGGCGATCGAAGGAATCCTCGCCTACATTGACAAGAACGACACGATCGAAGGGGCGCCTGGTCTCAAGGGCCAGCACCTTTCCGTGTTCGACTGTGCCTTCAAGCCGCGCCTCGGCCAGCGAAGCATCGCCTGGGAGGCGCACGTGAACATGATGGCCGCGGCGCAGCCGTTCATCTCCGGTGCCATCTCCAAGACGGTGAACATGCCGCGGGAGACGACGCCGGCCGACATCGCCGGCGCCTACATGGAGGGCTGGCGGCTCGGCCTCAAGGCCCTGGCCATTTACCGCGATGGCTCGAAGGAGAGCCAGCCGCTCAACACGAGCAGCGAAGCCGATAAGACGGCGGCCAAGGTGACCGCAGCGCCGCGGCGCGAGCGGCTACCGGACACGCGACGGAGCGTGACCCATAAGTTCAACGTCGGTGGCCACGAGGGCTACATCACGGTGGGCCTCTACGACGACGGCCGCCCAGGCGAGCTGTTCATCACGATGGCCAAGGAAGGCAGCACGATCGGCGGCCTGATGGATGCCTTCGGCACTGCCGTGTCGATGAGCCTGCAGTACGGCGTACCGCTTGAAGTGTATGTGAAGAAGTTCTCGCACACCCGGTTTGAGCCGTGGGGCTACACGAAGAACGCCGACATCCCGGTGGCGAAGAGCCTCGTGGACTATCTCTTCCGCTGGATGGGCACGGAGTTCATCCCCGGGTACCGGGAAGCAAACCGGCCGGGAGGTTACGGTG
>Ga0082207_1000507_pt1 | contig 22032 bp, 18 predicted proteins | sample LakMenEpi10Aug09_FD_71540 | JGI IMG/M metagenome (GOLD analysis project Ga0082207, IMG submission 71540)
GTGCGTTATGCGTCTGATAATTTTTGGATGATGGGTGATACAGGTCCATGTGGTCCATGTACTGAAATTTTTTATGACCACGGAAGCCATATCCCAGGCGGTCCGCCTGGATCTAAGGATGAAGACGGCGATCGATTCATTGAAATTTGGAATATTGTTTTTATGCAATATAACCGCGATGAAAAAGGTGTCATGCATGCATTACCAAAACCTTCAGTCGATACAGGTATGGGCTTAGAGAGGATATGCGCAGTCCTTCAGGGCGTTCATGCAAATTATGAAACCGATTTATTTGTGCCGTTGATTCAATCAGCTGCAACTATTACAAAAACTTCAGACATCCATCACCCTTCATTAAAAGTATTATCAGACCATATTCGCGCTTGTACATTTTTAATTTCAGATGGTGTGATTCCCGGTAACGAAGGTCGTGGCTACGTTCTAAGAAGAATTATCCGTAGAGCTATAAGACACGGCTACAAACTAGGTTGCAGACAGCCTTTCTTTCATAAATTAGTTGATGATGTGGTCCGCATGTTAGGTAAGGCATATCCTGATATCGAAAAAAATAAGAAAAATATTTCGTTGTCTCTCAAGCAAGAAGAAGAGCGATTCTTTGAAACGATTGAAAATGGTATGAATATATTAGAAGAATCTATTCAAACGCTTGTTAAAAAAAATCAAAAAACTTTTGATGGTCAAATTGCTTTTAAGCTTCACGATACTTTTGGATTCCCTCTCGACCTAACCGCCGACATTTGTCGAGAGAAAAATATCTCCATCGATCAAAAAGGTTTTGATCAAGCGATGGAAGCCCAAAAATCTATGGCTCGATCTTCTAATAAATTTAAAATGAAGATAGATGTTGACTATAACGGTGACGCTACAAAATTTACTGGTTACGAAGCGATAGAGTGCAAGGCAAAAGTATTGGCTTTATTTAAAGATGATGAATCGAAGACAGAGCTTCTTAAAGGTGAATCTGGCATTGTCATACTTGATACCACACCCTTCTATGCAGAATCTGGTGGTCAGGTTGGCGATAAAGGTTTTATTAAAACCTCGAATAGCTCTTTTAAAGTTGAAGATACACTAAAAATTAAAGCCAAAATTTTTGTGCATTATGGTCTAGTTGAAACAAACAGTTTAAAAGTTTCTGATGAAGTCATAGCATCCGTTGAGAATGATGCAAGAAAAAATATTATGCGAAATCACTCAGCGACTCATTTGTTGCATAAAGGGCTTAAGAATACATTGGGCTCACATGTAGAACAAAAAGGTTCGCTTGTTGATGAATCGAAAACACGTTTTGACTTTTCACACCCCAAGGCTTTAACTTCTGATGAAATTAAATCTGTTGAGATGTTTGTGAACCAAGAAATACTAAACAATACAGATACGGAAGCTAAAACCATGCATCTAGATGATGCTAAAAAAAGTGGTGCCATGATGCTCTTTGGTGAAAAGTATGCTGACGAAGTCAGGGTGCTTAGTATTGGATCAAGTAAGGAACTTTGCGGCGGCACCCATGTAAAAAGAACTGGGGATATAGGTGCTTTCAAAATTATCTCTGAGACAGGTATTTCTTCTGGCATTCGACGCATTGAAGCGACGACAGGATTTAATGTGATTCATTATATGAATGAACATGTTTCAATCATTGATCGTTTAGCACACGATCTTAAAGTCCCCTCCTCCGAACTTCTAAGTAAGATTGATCAAATTCAAGACCTGATGAAAGAGCAAGAAAAAAGTATTCAACAACTCAAATCAAAGATTGCTTCTTCTGAAAGCGGTAACTTATCTAAAAAAGCTATCTCTGTTGGAGAAGTTAAAGTTGTGATGGAAAAACTAGGCGCTTCTGATGCGCAAGCATTAAGAGAGACCATCGATAAACTTAAATCAGAACTCAAAAGTGCAGTTATAATTTTAAGTGGCGTTGATGAGGGCAAAGTAACCCTTGCAGTCGGCGTGACTCAGGATCTTGTGAACAAAATAAAAGCAGGCGAAATTGCAAGTGAGTTAGCCATTGCAATTGGCGGTAAAGGTGGTGGTAAGCCAGATCTTGCAATGGCTGGCGGATCAAAACCAGAACTTCTTGATCAAGCCTTTAACGATTGCTTAACTAAAATAAAAAACATAATACTTAACTAAATATCTATGAGTTTAATTGTACAAAAATATGGTGGCACATCGGTTGGAACGCCAGAAAGAATTCGGGCTGTTGCAAGACGTGTCGCTCGATATAAATCGCTCGGACATCAAATCGTTGTCGTGGTTTCTGCCATGTCTGGTGAAACGAATCGACTCATTGGCCTTGCTAAAGAAATTATGGCAGAACCTGATCCACGTGAGTTGGATGTCATGGTGTCTACAGGCGAGCAGGTCACTATTGGTATGACAACACTTGCTTTAATCGATCTTGGCATTAAAGCTAAAAGCTATACCGGTTCTCAAGTAAAAATTCTGACTGATGACGCTCATACGAAAGCTAGAATTTTAAAAATAGACCATCACAATATTCAAGAAGATTTAGATCAAGGTTATGTTGTGGTTGTTGCAGGATTCCAAGGTGTGGATGAACAAGGTAACATCACTACCCTCGGACGTGGTGGTTCGGATACAACGGGTGTTGCGCTAGCCGCAGCTCTTAAAGCGGATGAATGCCAAATTTATACCGATGTGGATGGTATTTATACAACCGATCCTAGAGTTGTGCCTGAAGCTAAGAAATTAGATTCAATTACTTTTGAAGAGATGTTAGAAATGGCAAGTCTAGGATCAAAAGTACTTCAAATTAGATCAGTCGAATTTGCAGGTAAATACAAAGTTAAATTAAGAGTGTTATCAAGCTTTGAAGAAGAAGGTGACGGCACTTTAATTACATTTGAGGAAAAAAATAATATGGAAGATCCCATTATTTCAGGTATTGCTTTTAATCGCGATGAAGCCAAGGTAAGTATTCTTGGCGTGCCAGATAAGCCAGGTATTGCTTATCAAATATTAGGCCCTATTGCAGATGCCAATATCGATGTCGATATGATTATTCAAAATGTAGGCGCTGTTGGAACAACTGACTTTACATTTACTGTGAATAGAATTGATTTAAGCAAAGCCTTAGGCATTCTTAATGAAAAAGTTAAGGGTCACGTGGGCGCTAGAGAAGTAAATGGAAACGATAAAATTGCAAAAGTATCTATCGTAGGCGTTGGTATGCGCTCACACGTGGGTGTTGCAAGCCAAATGTTTAGAACATTATCCGAAGAAGGCATTAATATCGACATGATTTCAACGAGCGAAATTAAAATTTCAGTGCTTATTGACGAGAAATATCTAGAGCTTGCAGTCAGAGCCCTTCACAAAGCATTTGGACTTGACGCATAAGCCCTAGAAATTGATTTTTAAAGCAATTTAGCGTATCGTTCGCGCTTCTGGAGAGCTGGCCGAGTGGTCGAAGGCACTTCCCTGCTAAGGAAGCATACGGGCTTAAACCTGTATCGAGGGTTCGAATCCCTCGCTCTCCGCCATTATTCAATATCATTAAGTTATAATGTCACCACGCGCCCGTAGCTCAGCTGGATAGAGTACTTGGCTACGAACCAAGGGGTCAGGAGTTCGAATCTCTTCGGGCGCGCCACTTTTTATCATCTCTATTATTTATGCGCCCGTAGCTCAGCTGGATAGAGTACTTGGCTTCGAACCAAGGGGTCAGGAGTTCGAATCTCTTCGGGCGCGCCACTTTAAGAAAAAGCTAAACAAGAAGTATTTAAAAATAGCGCAAAATGAAATAATAAAATGTGCAAAATATTTTTTAATTTCAAATTAAATTTAAGTTTAATAAAATTAAAACTATTAGAAATGAAGTGTCTACAAAAATATTATCGCCACTGATTTTATTCTTTAGTCTATGCGAAGTTTATGAGGTAATTTGAGATGGGCTTTTTATGGTTAATACTTAAAAGTCCTTGATATAAATGGTGGGTCGGGCGGGATTCGAACCCACGACCAACGGATTAAAAGTCCGCTGCTCTACCGACTGAGCTACCGACCCAGAAGAAACAAAACACGTGATTATCCTTTATTGAGCCTAAATGGTCAACAATGGTTCATGGAAGATTAAGGTCTTAAGCCAGGTATTTTGCCAGCCATACCGCGCATCAGTTTGCCCAAGCCGCCTTTTGAGAACATTTTCATCATCTTTTGCATCTCTTCAAACTGATTGAGGACGCGATTCACATCTTGGACTTGCACACCAGATCCCAAAGCAATTCTTTTCTTTCTTGTAGCTTTAATCAATTCGGGTTTTCTTCTTTCAAGAGGCGTCATTGAGCTAATAATGGCTTCTATTTGACGAAGCGATTTGTCGCCATCTTCAGGATTAATTTTAGATGCAGCGCTCGTAAATTGAGCAGGCATCTTATCCATTAATGCGCCTACGCCACCCATTTTTTTCATTTGTCCTATTTGATTTTTGAAATCTTCTAAATCGAAATTTTTTCCTGATTTAACTTTTTCCGCTAACTTCTCGGCTTCTTTAACATCTAATGTTTTCTGGGCATCCTCGACAAGGCTTACAATGTCACCCATGCCAAGAATTCTTGATGCCATTCTTTCGGGGTGAAAAGGCTCAAGGCCATTAATTTTTTCGCTTGTCCCAATATATTTGATTGGCTTGCCAGTCACTTGACGCACAGATAAGGCTGCACCACCACGCGTATCACTATCTAGCTTCGTTAAAATTACACCTGTTAAAGGAAGTGCGTCACCAAAAGCTTTTGCAGTATTCACTGCATCTTGTCCTTGCATGGCATCGACCACAAATAAAGTTTCTATTGGATTTAATTTCTTATGCAGCGCTTTGATTTCATCCATCATTTCAACGTCAATGCCTAAGCGCCCTGCTGTGTCAAAAATAACTACATCAAAAAAATGTTTTTTTGCGTAATCGATCGTCTCTGATGCAATCTTTAGTGGTTTCTGGGAAGGGTTTGAATCAAAACATTCAATATTTAAACTTTTGGCAAGTGTTTTAAGTTGATCTATCGCTGCAGGGCGATACACGTCAGCACTCGCAAGCAATACTTTTTTCTTTTTTTCGATAAGCAGCTTAGCAAGCTTGGCAGAAGTGGTTGTTTTGCCAGAACCCTGGAGACCTGCCATTAAAATAATAGCTGGGGGAGCAACATTTAGATCTAAGGAAACATTTTGATCGCCCATGAGGATCGTGAGTTCATCTTGGACAATTTTAATAATCGCTTGTCCTGGAGATAGGCTTTGCAATACTTCAACACCGAGGGCTTTTGTTTTAACGCGATCGATAAAATCTTTTACGACAGCTAAAGCAACGTCCGCTTCAATTAAAGCGATTCTAACTTCGCGCATCGCATCACTGATATTCTGCTCAGTAAATCTGGCTTGCCCGCGAATTGTTTTAATGACACTTTGTAGTCGGTCGGTTAGATTTTCTAACATGCGTTCATCCTGTTTTAAGTTAACTCTTCTTTATGTACATGGTATATTAAACTTTTAATTACGAATTAAAAATTATGGAAATTTGGCTACCTATTTTAATTGCTTGTGCGTGTTATCTCACGCCAAGTTTCTTACTATTTAAAAAACAAACGCCTGATAAAAAGCTTACTAATTTTAATGCGCTATTAATTGGTATCGGCTTATTAGCTCATTTTACAATTCTTAAAGCCAGTATTTCTTTTAATCCAATCAATCTAGGGTTTTCTAACGCCCTTATTGCAACCTCATTCTTTAGTATTTTGATTTTTTGGTTACTTAATTTTAATAAAAATTTTAATTATCTGCAGCCGTTTTTGCTTGTCCCATCAGCTTTTTTACTGATCATACATCCTTTATTTTTATCAAATCACTTTCTAACAACTGATTTATCACCATTATTTATTACACATATCGCGATCGCTTTATTGGCATATAGCCTATTTACATTTTCAGCTTATTTAGCCATATTCATTTTAATTTTCGAAAAAAAATTGCATCAAAAAAAGAAAATAGACATGCTCTTAAGTGGCTCCCAGCCATTAATTGAAATGGAAAATTTCCTTTTTAATATTAATAAAATTGGGTTTCTTTTGTTGACCGTCACACTTATAAGCGGGATTCTATTTTCGGAGCAAGTTTTTGGGACGCCACTTCAGTTTAACCACAAAACAGTTTTCTCAATATTAGCTTGGCTTATTTATGGGCTTATTTTGGCAGGTAAAAAACTTTTTGGTTGGCGCGGTAGAAATTCTATCTATATTAAACTAACTGCTTTTTTATTTCTTTTGCTGTCTTATCTTGGAAGTAAATTCGTTTTAGAAATTATCCTTCATAGGTAACGAATCATCTCAATGAAATTTGAGGCCAGCCCTTAGATTTCGCATATTCACTTAAAACATCATCAGAATCAACAGCTACAGGGTGTGTGACTTTTTGCATTAAAGGCAGGTCATTATGAGAGTCGCTATAGAAGTATGAATTTTCAAAACTAGCTAATGATAAATTTTTGCCTTTAAGCCAAGCTTCTAGGCGAGTCACCTTCCCCTCTTTAAAAGACGGAAGTCCCGAAACTTTTCCAGTAAATTCACCTTCTTTTTCTTCGGGATCAGTGCCTATTAAATTTTCAATACCAAATAATTCAGCGATGGGTTTTGTAATAAAGCTGTTAGTGGCTGTAATAACAATGATCAGGTCACCTTCGTCCTGATGTCTTTTGACAAGTGCACGCGCCTTTTCAGTGATCATAGGTTTAATCACTTCTTCTACGTATTTTTTAAGGAGTTGATTAAGCACTATCCTAGGATTCCTCGCAAGCGGCTTAAATTGAAACTCAACGAATGCGTATATATCTAGCGTGCCAGCTTTATAATCCTCGTAGAATTTCTCATTTTTTTCAGCATGAATCGCACCATCAAGATAGCCTTCTTGAATAAGAAATCGACTCCAGTTGTAATCGCTGTCTCCAGCTAAAATCGTATTGTCTAAATCGAAGAGTGCTAGATTCAAATTAACCTCTAAACCTGAGGATGGGCACGTTCTAATTTGGATTGGAGTTTATTTAATCCATTGATGTAAGCTTTTGCAGATGCAATCACAATGTCTGTATCAGCACCTTGGCCATTCACAATGCGACCGCCTTTTGCCAATCTCACAGTCACTTCACCTTGAGCATCCGTTCCGCTTGTGATGTTATTCACAGAATAAAGTTGAAGTTCTGAACCTGAGTTTGCAATTTTTTCGATAGCTTTAAATGTAGCATCCACAGGACCGCCGCCAGAAGATTCGGCCATCACCTCTTTGCCATTTTCGGAAATTTTAATGACCGCGTGAGGGGTTGTGCCTGTTTCTGACATTGTTTTTAAATGAATTAACTTATAATGCTCTATCGCTTCAGAGGTGTATTCTTCACTCATAAGGGCATGAAGGTCTTCATCAAAAATTTCGGATTTTTTATCTGCTAAATCTTTAAATCTTGCAAATGCGGCATTAATAATATCTTCTGATTGAATGTCGATGCCCAATTCTTGGAGTCTTGTTTTAAATGCATTACGACCAGACAACTTTCCAAGTGAGATCTTATTTGCTCCCCAACCCACATCTTGCGCGCGCATAATTTCATAGGTTTCTCTATGTTTTAAAACGCCGTCTTGATGGATACCAGATTCATGTGCAAAAGCATTTGCACCTACAATCGCCTTATTGGGCTGAACAGGGTAGCCTGTAATTGTTGAAACCAATCTCGAAGTCGGCACAATTTGTGTGGTATCGATACTCGTAGTTAAATTAAATAGATCTTTTCTGGTTTTAACCGCCATCACGATTTCTTCTAGACTTGCATTCCCCGCTCTTTCGCCCAATCCATTAATCGTACATTCAACTTGTCTCGCGCCATTCATCACTGCTGCAAGTGAATTTGCAACTGCCATACCTAGATCATTATGACAATGGGTGGACCATACAACTTTTGAAGAATTTTCAACTTGGCTGATGAGGGCTTTCATACGCTCACCCCAAACACCTGGGATTGAATAACCAACCGTATCGGGGACGTTGATTGTTTTAGCGCCAACTTTAATCACAGCATTAAACACTTTAACAAGAAAATCCATTTCAGATCGCACCGCATCTTCAGCAGAAAACTCGACATCGTCGGTATATTCCAAAGACCATTTCACAGCCTGAACCGCCCGATCTAAGACTTCATCTTCTGACATACGGAGTTTATTTTCCATATGAATTTTGCTAGTCGCAATGAAGGTATGAATACGTCCTTTTTTTGCATGTTGAATAGCTTCGCCAGCTTTGCGAATATCATTTTCAACAGCGCGAGCTAATGAGCATACAGTCGACTCTTTAATGTTTTTTGCAACAGCGCTTATAGAGTTAAAGTCTCCAGGGCTTGCAGCTGCGAAGCCTGCCTCAATGACATCGACACCAAGTTTCTCAAGCTGCCTTGCAATACGCAACTTTTCTTCCTGTGTCATCGATGCACCAGGGCTCTGCTCCCCGTCCCTTAAGGTGGTATCAAAAATGATGAGTTTATTATTTTGTATTGCTTGTTGCATTCACTATTGCCTTATTCTTAAATTTAAAATTTCTAATGAAATTGAAATAGCCTGACAAGAAGTAACAACCCACTATAATAAAAATAGCTTCAGGTGGGCTATAAGAAACTAATACAAATGCCAAAATGACCAATAGAATAGCGACGAATGGAACGCTATTTCTAAGATTAATATCTTTACCACTATAGAATCTAATTTCACTTACCATGGAAAGTGCAATCACTATGGTGAGTGACCAAGAAACCCATTTCATTTTAATCATATTGAAAAAAATCTCGTTTCCACTAAAGCCATTTTCATTAGATACCCAGACAAAACTTACTAACAATGCTGCTGCTGCCGGGCTTGGTAATCCAAAAAAATATTTTTTTTCATCTCGGTCTAGTTTAACGTTGAAGCGCGCAAGTCTAAATGCTGCACAACAGCAATAAATAAAAGCTGCAATCCAGCCTAACTTACCTAACGGCTTTAATGTCCATACATATAAGATAAGTGCAGGTGCTACGCCAAATGACACCATGTCGGACAGGCTATCGTATTCAGCTCCAAAAGCACTTTCAGTATGGGTGAGTCGCGCAATGCGTCCATCTAATCCATCCATAATAATGGCAATAAATATCGCAATAGCAGCGAGCTCATACTTCCCATTCATCGCTTGAACGATAGAATAAAATCCGGAGAATAAAGCAGCCGTTGTAATAAAATTAGGAAGCAAATAAAAAGTGTGCTTACTTATTTTATTTCTTAATAAATCTTCTTTATTTTTTCCGATACTTTTTAACTTTTTCATGTGTTATTTTTAATTGGAAACTCAATCTTTTAGTATAACAAAGCTTTAACGATTTCATTAATTCTAATTTATACTCATTGACTTACCGCTATCGAGAACTACAAATTAAAGATGCAATTTAAGCTCATAAAAAAAGATGGTGAAGCTAGACGAGGTGAACTCAAGCTTCAACATGGCACCGTGCAAACACCGGTATTTATGCCTGTGGGTACCTATGGTGCTGTGAAATCTTTAAGCCCTCAAGATCTAGAATCCATTGGTTTTGAAATTATCCTAGGAAACACTTTTCATCTATGGCTTCGTCCAGGATTAGAAACAATTTCAGCCTTTAAAGGTTTGCATGATTTTATTCAATGGCATCGATCAATGCTGACAGACTCTGGTGGTTTTCAGGTGTGGAGTCTTGGCAAAATGAGGAAAATTACCGAGGAAGGTGTTGAGTTTAAATCGCCTATTAACGGTGATACTTGTTTCCTGAGTCCTGAAGAATCCATGCGAATTCAAAAAACACTTAACTCAGATATCGTCATGATCTTTGACGAATGCACGCCCTATCCAGCTTCACATGAGGAAGCAAAAACATCTATGGAGCTAAGTTTAAAATGGGCCTATCGAAGTAAAGTGGCTCACGAAACAAATAAGAATGCTTTATTCGGCATCATTCAAGGAGGTATGTTCGAGGATCTTCGAGAGCACTCACTGGATGAGTTAAAAAAAATCAATTTCGATGGCTATGCCATTGGTGGATTATCCGTAGGCGAGCCTAAAGAAGAAATGCGCAAAGTGATTTCTTTTATCGCACCTAAAATGCCAGAAGAAAAGCCACGCTATTTAATGGGGGTGGGTACCCCGGAAGACATTATCGAAGCCATTGCGCATGGTATTGATATGTTTGATTGTGTGATGCCAACAAGGAATGCCAGGAATGGCTGGCTCTTTACGAAGTATGGGGATTTAAAGCTTAAAAATACACAGTATAAAAATGATACGAATCCAATCGACAGTGATTGTGGGTGCTATACATGCCAAAACTATTCTCGCGCATACCTTCACCATCTTTTTAGAATTGGTGAAATGCTGGGTTCTCGCTTAAACACGATCCATAATCTGTCCTATTATCAAAAAATAATACAAGAAGCTAGGGTGGCTATTGAAAATGGAACATTTGAAACTTATAGAAAAATATTCCATCAAAACCGTCAGCGTGGCATTCAATAAATGCCTGCTGTGTTAAAATTAACCTTTAAAATTAATTACCTGTAGGAATAAAATGTTTATAAGTTACGCATATGCCGCTGATGCGGTTCCCACTGATCTCATGAGCTTTTTGCCATTTATCATCATTTTTGTACTTTTTTACTTCATGTTAATTCGCCCACAAATGAAACAAGCAAAAGCCCATAAGCTTATGATTGATTCACTCAAAAAAGACGATGAGATTGTGACCAATGGTGGCTTGCTTGGTAAAGTAGTCAAAATCAAAGATCAGTATGTCACTATAGAAATTGCAGCGAGCACTCAAATTCATATCCAAAAGCAATCTGTCATCACCTTGCTGCCTAAAGGCACCATAAAATCTATCTAATTTCTGAAGTGATAGCTTAAGTTAAAAATGAATCAATACCCTAAATGGAAGTATGGCCTTGTCTTAATTGCAATTTTTATTGGCCTTATTTACTCCGTCCCTAATTTTTTTGGGGAATCGCCTGCAGTTCAAATCATGCCACCTAAAACATCAGATAAATTAGATTTATCTATATTAGCGACGATTGAAGGTAGTTTAAAGCAAGCAAATCTTCCTGTTGAAGGCATTATCCAAGAACCCAATGGCATTAAAATTAAATTTGCAAATCCTGATAACCAGCTAAAAGCTAAAGATATTCTTCAAAATGCTTTAGGTGCCAACTATGTGATTGCGCTTAACTTGGTATCTAAATCACCTTCATGGCTATCTAAAATTGGGGCTATCCCAATGTATTTAGGTTTGGATTTAAGAGGTGGCGTGCACTTTCTTCTTCAGGTCGACATGAAAGCTGCATCCGAACAAGCGGCTGAAAGTAACCTAAATGATTTCCGCATGACTTTGAGAAAAGAACGTATTTCTTATATTGGTGCTTCAAGATTAAATGAAATTGTAAAGCTTGAATTCGACAATCAAGAAGATCGCGAAAAAGCTAAAAAACTTATCAAAGTGAATTATCCAGATTTAGTGGTCAATGAATCTTCATCGGGAAAAGATAAAGCGCTTGATATTAGTATGAGCGAAATGGGCAAGAAAAAAATTCAAGAATTTGCGCTCAAACAAAACTTACAAACACTTCATAACCGCATTAACGAACTTGGTGTTGCAGAACCTATTATTCAACAACAAGGTTTAGATCGAATCGTTGTGCAACTTCCGGGCGTTCAAGACACAGCAAAAGCTAAAGAAATTCTTGGCCGAACAGCGACACTCGAAATTAGATTAGTCGACGAAGATAAAACAGATATTGCTTCATTAGAAAGCGCACAAAAAGGAAATGCACCTTTTGGAGACGATCTTTTTAAAGATAGAGACGGCAGATCCATTCTTGTTAAGAAAAACGTATTACTTACAGGTGAGAGAATTACTGATGCTGGGCCTGGCGTAGATCAACAATCAGGAAGGTCTGTTGTTCATGTCACACTGGACGGAAGAGGCTCAAATATATTTAAACAAGTCACACGAGAAAATGTAGGGAAGCGTTTAGCAATTCTTCTAGTCGAAAAAGGACAAACGGAAGTTGTAACAGCGCCAGTAATTCAACAAGAAATTGGTGGTGGTCGAGTACAAATTTCTGGCATGAATAGCCCGCAAGAGGCCACGGATATATCTCTTTTATTAAGAGCTGGGGCTCTGGCAGCGCCTATGCAAATTATTGAAGAGCGAACCGTAGGTCCAAGCATGGGTGAAGAAAATATTAAACGCGGTGTGCACTCTACCTTATGGGGTTTTGCAGCCATCTCTATCATGATGATCATTTACTACATGGCCTTTGGTGGTGTTTCTATTTTCGCACTTGCTGTGAATTTATTATTACTAGTCGCTTTATTATCAATAATGCAAGCCACCCTAACACTTCCTGGACTAGCAGCGATTGCGTTGGCATTAGGTATGGCAATTGATGCAAACGTTCTCATTAATGAAAGAATCAGGGAAGAGCTTAGAAATGGCAACACGCCACAAGCAAGTATTCATGCTGGTTATGATCGAGCTTTTGATACTATCCTTGACTCTAATGTCACTACTTTAATTGCAGGCCTTGCCTTATTTATGTTTGGCACAGGTCCGATTAAAGGATTTGCGGTTGTTCACGTGTTAGGCATCTTAACTTCTATGTTCAGTGCCATTTTAGTTTCACGAGCGCTTGTAAATATTATTTATGGTTATCGTCGCAAAATTGATAAATTGTCTATTGGTCAAATTTACAAGCCACAAGAAGATTAATTATGGAATTATTTAGAATAAAAAAAGATATCCCCTTTATGAGTTACGGTCGACTAACCACGACCATTTCTCTCATTACATTTATTATCTCTATTGTCTTTCTGAGTTTTAAAGGTCTTAATCTTGGTGTAGATTTTACTGGTGGCACGCTTATGGAAGTAAGTTATAGCCATCCAGCCGATATCGATAAGATTCGTCAAGTCATGGATAAAATTGATCTTAAAGATACGACGGTACAAAATTTCGGCACAAGTAAAGATGTATTGATTCGCTTACCTATTCGGCAAGATCTATCTATCGCTCAATTGTCAGAAAAAGTATCCGCGGCACTTATTGAGAGTGATAAAGATACAAAAATACAAAGAGTAGAGTCTGTGGGATCACAAGTTGGGGAAGAGCTTTATGCAAATGGAGCACTTGCTCTACTTCTCGTGTGCTTTGGAATTATTGCTTATCTCGCATTAAGATTTGAATGGCGTTTTGCAGTTGCTGCTGTGATTGCCAATATGCATGATGTCATTATTATTTTAGGCTTTTTTGCATTTTTCCAATGGGAATTTAACCTCACAGTCCTCGCGGCTATCCTTGCTGTCTTAGGCTATTCTGTGAATGAATCGGTTGTGGTTTTTGATCGCGTCAGAGAAAACTTTAAAAAAATGAGAAAAGCGAATGTCGTTGAAGTGATTGATAATGCAATCACAAGAACAATGTCTCGCACTGTGATTACCCATTTGATGACTCAAACGATGGTGTGCTCGATGTTATTTTTTGGCGGGGAAACACTTCATAACTTTGCACTTGCATTAACTATAGGTATTTTATTCGGCATCTATTCATCAGTACTTGTCGCATGTCCAGTTGCAATGTGGCTTGGCGTATCTCAACGCAATCTCGGTCAAGATCAACCTAAAGAAGATACGTCACAAGAAATCAATCCCTAAGTTTTTTTAAACTTTGAATACCCTTTCTATTAGTTACCAATTTGTCATTCTTGTAGCCTTACTCGCTATTGCTGCTTTTTTCTCGCTTGCTGAAACAAGCTTAATGACTCTCAACCGCTATCGATTAAAACACTTGGTGTCTCAAGGCGATCGCGCGGCCATGCTCACACATAAACTACTCTCTTCCCCTGCAAAGCTTTTAGGCGTTATTCTGCTTTGTAAAGAATTTGCAAGCGCTGCATCTGCAATGATTGTCACTATTATTACAGTGCGCCTCTACGGAGAAGGGCAAATAGCTCTTATGGCTGGAACTCTAGTGACCACATTCTTAATTCTTATTTTTGGTGAAGTATCCCCTAAGGTTATTGCAGCTTCCAAACCAGAAAGATTTGCTTTTTTCAGCAGCTATATACTCTTCCCTCTTTTAAAAATTCTCTATCCGATAGTTGCTCTAGTTAACTTTTTTGTATTAAGTTTTGTAAAACTATTTAATGTGAAAATTGATTTGAATAATAATCTTCATGCAATATCGATGGATGAGTTAAGAAGTATTATTTCAGAAGCAGGTCAATTTATTCCGAATCAACATAGAAAAATCCTGCTGAATGTGTTTGAGCTTGAGCGCATTACAGTCGACGATATTATGATTCCTCATACTTCGGTTGAAACTATTGATTTTGACTTAATGGATGAAGAAATTATTCAGAAATTAGTCACTTTCCAACACAGCAGAATATTGGTAAAAACAAATTCACCTGACAGTATCATAGGACTGCTTAATACTCAGAAAATTATTAAGCAACTTAATATTCATGATGCATTAAGTAAAATTACAAAGGATGATTTAAAGGCGCTTATTTCAGAACCATACTTCATTCCATCTGGCACACCTTTATATACTCAAATGCAGCACTTTCAAGATAAGCAAGAAAGAGTGGGTTTAATTGTAAATGAACATGGTGAATTTATTGGGCTAATAAGCCTTGAAGATATTCTAGAAGAAATTGTTGGCGAATTTAACCTAGATTTTCTTTCAAAATCATCTAAATTTAGTCAAGATGATGATGGGGGTTGGATTGTAGATGGTAGTGTAACGATTCGAACACTAAACAAAAAATTGAATCTTCAATTTCCAATTGACGGTCCTAAGACATTAAATGGCTTGGTGTTAGAATACTTTGAAGATATCCCAGAACCGAATACAAGTTTCAAAATTGCAAACCATACTATGGAAGTTCTTCAGTCTCACGACCGAATTGTAAAGAGCATAAAAATCTATCCTCTGTCGTAATTTTTTAAAAATTCTCCTGAAGAATTGCTTGAGTTTTTATTTTTTTTAATCACAATAATAAATAGGGTTTAGCTCATGCCAAAAGTAAATGCAACTGAAGACCTAAAGCTTAGTCCAAAGAAAGCTAAGACTAAACTTCCTAGCATGTATAAAGTTATTATACTGAACGATGACTTTACGCCCATGGAATTCGTTGTGAATACAATTCAGCGTTTTTTTAATAAAAGTGTTGATGAGGCCACTCGTATAATGTTAAAAATACATACAGAGGGCTTGGGTGTTTGTGGAATATTCCCTGTAGATATTGCGGAAACAAAAATGAATCAGGTGCTAAACTATGCAAAAGAACACCAGCACCCTTTGCAATGTATTATTGAAAGAATTGATTAAATTTAAATTATGATAGCTCAAGAACTCGAAGTTAGCCTGCATATGGCATTTATGGATGCGAGACAAAAGCGTCATGAGCTTATTACGGTTGAGCATTTGCTTCTTGCTATGCTTGATAACCCTTCTGCAGCAGAAGTGCTTAAAGCCTGCGGTTCAAATATTGAAACACTCAGAAATGAATTAACCCAATATATCGACGATCATACGCCAACTATTTCTGGTGAGGATGAAGTTGATACTCAGCCCACACTTGGATTTCAAAGAGTTATTCAAAGAGCAATGCTTCATGTTCAATCCTCTGGCAAAAAAGAAGTTAATGGAGCAAATGTATTAGTTGCAATCTATGGCGAAAAAGATTCGCATGCTGTTTACTTTCTTCACCAGCAAGGTGTAACCCGACTTGATGTCGTTAATTTTATTGCGCATGGCGTTTCTAAATTAAATGAAGGTGAAACTCATAAACCATCTACCGAACAAGAGAATGATCAAGAGTCATCCGCTAGCAAAGCACTAGAAACTTATACTATTAATCTTAATAAGATGGTACTAGCGGGCAAAATTGATCCTTTGATTGGTCGTGATTCAGAAATTGAGCGCGTGATTCAAACTCTCTGTAGAAGAAGAAAAAATAATCCGCTTCTAGTAGGTGAAGCTGGTGTTGGAAAAACTGCAATTGCTGAAGGACTCGCAAAAAGAATTGTCGACAAAGAAGTGCCTAGTATTTTAGAAGGCACAACAATATTCTCGCTTGATATGGGCACATTGTTAGCAGGCACAAAATACCGCGGCGACTTTGAGCAAAGACTTAAATCTGTGATGAAGCAACTCAATGAACATAAAGATGCTATTTTATTTATTGATGAGATTCACACGCTTATAGGGGCTGGATCTGCAAGCGGAGGCACGCTTGACGCGTCTAACCTTCTTAAGCCTGCTCTATCGAATGGATCTATTAAATGTATTGGTGCGACGACATATCAGGAATATAGAACAGTCTTTGAAAAAGATCATGCGTTAGCAAGAAGATTTCAGAAAATTGATGTGAATGAACCAAGCATTCTTGATACGATCAATATTCTCAAAGGGCTTAAAACCAGATTTGAAAAACATCATAATGTAAAATATTCTGTTGCAGCAATTCATAGCGCAGCAGAACTTTCTGCAAAATATATTAATGATAGACATCTTCCTGATAAAGCAATTGATGTCATTGATGAAGCTGGCGCTGCTCAGAGAATACTTCCAAAAAATAAACAGAAGAAAGTAATCACTAACAAAGAAATTGAAGAGGTCGTAGCTAAGATTGCTAAGATCCCTCCAAAAAATATTTCTAATGACGACAAGCATGCGCTAAAAAATCTAGAGCGTGATCTTAAAGCAGTTATCTTTGGCCAAGATAAAGCCATTGAAAATTTAGCTAGTGCTATAAAAATGACAAGAAGTGGATTGGGCGTTCCAAACAAGCCTATAGGTAACTTTCTTTTTAGCGGACCAACAGGTGTTGGAAAAACTGAAGTAGCTCGCCAACTTGCTTACATTCTAGGTATTGAACTCGTTCGCATCGATATGAGTGAATATATGGAAAGGCATGCAGTTTCAAGACTTATAGGCGCACCCCCAGGTTACGTCGGATTCGAGCAAGGTGGTTTAATGACAGAAGCTGTTAATAAACAACCTTATTGTGTTCTTCTTCTTGATGAGATTGAAAAAGCACACCCTGATATCTTTAATATTCTCTTGCAAGTCATGGATCATGGATCTTTAACTGATAGCAATGGTAGAAAAACAGATTTCAGAAATGTGACCCTTATTATGACAACCAATGCTGGTGCAGAATCTATTTCGAAAACTTCCATGGGCTTTACCCAATCTAAAAAAATGGGTGACGAGCAAGCAGAAATTAAACGCTTATTTACGCCTGAATTTAGAAATAGACTTGATGCGACTGTATCATTTGCAGCCCTCGACCATGATGTCATTCTAAAAGTTGTTGATAAATTCCTTATGCAGCTTGAAGATCAATTACATGAGAAAAAAGTAGATGCAACTTTCACAGAAAATCTCAAATCATACCTAGCCAAAAACGGCTTTGATCCAAGTATGGGTGCAAGACCTATGTCACGCCTCATTCAAGATACAATTAGAAAAGCACTTGCAGATGAGTTACTGTTTGGTAAGCTCACTAATGGTGGTAATGTAATTATTGATATTGATAGCGATGACAAAGTGAAATTAATTTTCGAAGAAGAAAATAAAGCTATTCTTCAAGAATCTTAATCCTTCTTCATCACCTCTTGAAACATCTGGGTGTTTATCAAGCTGTGTAGCCATTTTTTTAATTCTTGATACTTAGAATTCAAAAACCAATCCTCATCTACCAACGAAAATTGTCTTACAAATGGAAAGATTGCCGCATCAGCAAGACTTATTCGCTCTGCCATTAAGTAATTATTAGATTGCAATTTATCGTTTAACAAATTCAGAAAAATTTCGCATTCAGAACGATAGTAATCTTTTGAATGTTCTGGAAAGCGATCAGCATATTTGTATTTATCTAAATTTTTCTTAAAATTAAAATCATTTTCATCAATAAGTTTTCGGCTAGCATTCTCATCATTTAAAAGCCAGCATTCTGGGTCATGTTGACTGAGGGCCCATAACATAATTTCCAGGCTCTCTTCGATGACTGCGCCATCGGTATCAACTAATACAGGAACTGTACCTTTGGGACTTAAAGCTAAAAATTCGCTTGATTTATGCTTGAGTGAAATTTCTATAGGCTCATAAGCGATCTTAGCTTGATACAAGGCCAGTCTTGATCGAATGGCATAAGGACAGCGCCTATATGTATATAACCTTGGTTTAATCAATATCATTAGCCAATGGAATGGCAAGCATCAAGAATGAGCTTTCTTCCTTGGTAAACTAGACCTGAATAGATTTGAACAAGCTCAGCACCTGCATTTATTTTCTCAGCTGCATCTTCTCCAGAAAATATACCACCCACACCAATGATTGGAACTTCTCCTTGAAGCCTTGAATAAAGCTCGCGAATAATTGAGTTGGACAAATTAAATAAGGGCTTGCCTGACATGCCGCCGGCTTCTTTTCCATTAAAAAGGTCATTTACCGAATCTCTATTAACAGTTGTATTAGTCGCTATCACTCCATCAATTTTATTTTTGATGATGCTTTTCGATATTGCATCTAAATGCTTAAGGGTTAAATCAGGTGAAATTTTTAAAGCAATAGGAACATAGCGTCCATAATAATCATTCAATCTGGTTTGCTCTTGTTTAAGTTGTGCTAATAAAATATTGAGCGCTTTTGTTTCTTGCAGATCTCTTAAGTTTTTTGTATTGGGTGAGGAAATGTTGACTGCAATATAATTTGCATATTGATATACCTTTTTCATACATAAAATATAATCTTCTGCTGCTTTTTCTATGGGAGTATCAAAGTTCTTGCCAATATTAATTCCAAGGACACCTTTATATTTACTCAGTCTAATATTTTCAACTGCAGCATCTACGCCTATGTTATTAAAGCCAAATCGGTTGATAATGCCCTGAGCCTCCGGCAACCTAAATAATCGAGGTCTTGGATTTCCTGGTTGAGGTCTTGGGGTGATCGTTCCAACTTCAATAAAACCAAAACCTAATTTACCTAAGGCATCAATATGGCTTGCATTCTTATCAAGTCCTGCAGCTAATCCCACAGGGTTTTGAAAGGGGATGCCCATGACAGTTCTGAGCTTTGAAGGATGAGGGGCTTTTAAGAAGCTCAGTAAACCCATTTTATTAGAAAGAGATAGTGCCTTAAGGGTTAAGTCATGCGAAAATTCTGCATCAAACTTAAATAATAGCGAACGAATTAATTGGTGGCTCATAACTCTGTTATTTTAACTTAGGAAGTTATAAGGCTAAATAAATATTATGCGATTAAATCCTAAAAATCATATTCTAGGAAAGATATCTAACGGTGTCTTCCTTAAAAAATATTGGCAAAAAAAACCTCTTTTAATTAGGGGTGCTATTAAGAATTTTAAATCTCCAATTACAGAAAAAGATCTTTTTAAAATCGCGCAAAACGAAACTGCAATATCTCGCCTTATTGAATACAAGCATGGTATTTGGCAAGTCAAATATGGCCCTTTTAAAAAATCAGATCTCCCTAAAAAAACCAATACATCTTGGACAATGCTTGTACAAAATATTAACCATCATGTTCCTTTTGCTGAGTCATTTTTAAATCTTTTCAAATTTATTCCTTATGCTCGTCTTGATGATTTGATGGTGAGCTTTGCTACAAAAAAAGGGAGTGTCGGCCCTCACTATGACTCTTATGATGTATTTCTATTTCAAGCACATGGCGAAAGAGAATGGAAAATTAGTGATCAAAAGAAATTTTCTTTAGATAAAAAATCGGCTATTAAAATAATTACTAATTTTAAGACTAAAAATACATGGGTACTTAAGCCAGGTGACATGCTGTATTTGCCGCCCAATGTAGGTCACTGGGGTATATCTCAAAGTGATGATTGCCTAACTTATTCTATTGGATTCAGAGCGCCTGGTACATTTGAGATCCAATCTAAATTTTTAGATTTTATTCAAGATAACCTCATTACAAATCAAAATGATCTTTATAAAGATCCGAATTTAAATCTTCAAAAAAATCCTGCTGAAATCAATTTAAATATGATAAAAAAAATTCAGCAGATTGTGAATCAATTGCGCTGGAATGCGAAATCAATTAATACTTTTATTGGTCAATTACTGACAGAGCCAATTGAAGGAGCTGTTTTCGAGACTTCTAAACCTTTAACACTTGAAATCTTTAAAAAAGATCTTATAAGAAAACCACTTAAACTTAACCCAAAAACAAGAATGCTTTTTATAAAAAATAATTTTTATATCAACGGTGAGCTGATTGAGACTGATAAAAAGAGCGTCGTACATCTAAAGCAACTTGCAAATGACAGAGAAATATCAGTAAAGTCTACTTTGAACAAAAAGGATTTGAACGCTTTGGGGATAGTCTTGCTCCCCCTCTATCTCTCGGGATTTATTGATTTTATTGAATAATATTAACTATCTCGCTTATTTTGTTGTAGAATATTTGGTAGGGAGTCTTTCATAGGCCCCGAATTCAACATTAATTTTAAGGATTAAAAATGACACGTTCACTACTTATCGCTTTATTATTAGCTATTGGTTTAACTGCTTGCGGCAAAAAAGAAGAAGCTGCTCCTGCTGCTGATGCAGCTCCAGCTGCTGAAGCTGCTCCAGCTGCTGAAGCTAAGTAATAGATAATTAATCTATTGTTTTAATAAAAAAGCCGGTTTCTAACCGGCTTTTTTTATATCATCTGCCACGACGTTCCCTCAGCTTGAGTTGCAATCTTTATCCAGTCTCGTTCACATCCTATTTTTCCTACAATAGCTTCTTTCACTAAGTCCTCAGTATTATTTTTCTCACTTAGATGTGCGGCTACAAGATGCTTTAATTGTTTAAATTGAATTTTCCCCAGAATGTCCGCCGCTGTTTGATTGTCTAAATGACCCAGTTTGCCACTTATTCTTTTCTTTAGACTGTATGTATATTCGCTTGATTCAAGCAAGTTAAGATCATGATTAAATTCTATAATGAGGGCATCGAGCTGCTGAAGCATATTTTCAATATGAGGCGTTGAAGTGCCTGTGTCCGTTAAAATGCCTAATTTACGATTACCATCACTCAATGTAAATTGAGTCGGTTCTCTTGCATCATGAGGGACTGGAAAGGGTTGAATTGTAAAGTCTTCTATTTCAAATGCATTGTGGCTATCAATCATATGGAAATCAATTTCATAAGATTTAATCATATGTTTTTCACACATTTTGAAAGTCCCATAAGAAAGCCAAATGGGAATCTTAAATTTGTTGGCTAGTTTAAAAGCGCCTTTGACGTGATCTTCATGCTCATGCGTTAGCAGAATCCCTGTAATATTTTCAGGAGTCTCATTAAGTCGATCTAATCGAGATATGACATCTTGAATTGCAAAACCACAATCAACCATTAAAAGTGATTTGTTTTGCTTAACTACAAATGAATTGCCGGCACTTCCGCTACCTAAAGATGCGAATTGCATCTTTATTTCAATTGATCATAAAGAAGTGAGATGATTCGATTTGCGGTAGAAGAGTTATTTTTCTTGCCGTCCTGATACTCAATGATAACTTGAGAGCCCCCATTGTCTATAGAGAGGATCTTAATGCGATATTGTTTTTCTGGATTAGTTTTTTCCTTCTCACTACCACCCCAGAATTTAAGCCTTTCAGACAATGGCTTTTCTTTAGTTTGGCTTGTATCTTTAGCTTGCTTATCTTTTTTATCGTCGTCACTCCAGAACATAAGGGAATCTATGACGCCTTTTTTCTTCTTAGGGCTGTCATCAATATCCACATCGGCATATTTTACAAAATAGATTCCGTTTGATCTGTCTTTATCTTCAATCACAAATCCAATAATGTCTAAAGCTAAGCCAACTCTGCGCCACGCGCGGTCAAATGGATCTTGAATTTCGAGCGAGGTGCT
>Ga0082207_1000509_pt1 | contig 22012 bp, 27 predicted proteins | sample LakMenEpi10Aug09_FD_71540 | JGI IMG/M metagenome (GOLD analysis project Ga0082207, IMG submission 71540)
GCGCAGGCTCGGTCAAAGTCGAGGTCGAGGTCGGCCCGTTGAGCCGCGATGAGCGCTTTGATCAGGCGAGGCACAGCGCCGCCGGCGAGGTAGTGGGCTTCAAGTCGCTGCGGCGTGATGTCGGGCCCGAGCCCCGCCTGGGTCGCCATGATCCTGGCCTGGACGATCGTGCGGGCGTTGACCTTCCGGAGGCTCATGCCGAGCAGCTCCATGAATGTCACCCGCGCCTTCGACCAATAGGCCTGAAACCAGAGTTGGCCGTAGTTGAAGACGAGCAGCAGCATCGTGAGCACGGCGAGCCCGATGATGATCGAAGCGCCGACGAGCAGTTCAGGCGGCAGGCCTGCAGGGCGAGGGTTCACGCGATCGGCTCCGGACGGGGCGGCTGTGGGAAGAGACCGACTCAAGCCTAGTTCGCGGATCGTCCCAGGCAAAATCGGCCGTTTCCCGGTGCCCAGCCGGGTTCTCCATGAGCCGCCCGCAGCCGCTCGTCCAAGCCCAACGCCGTGAGGCGTGGGGCGAACCGCCAGCAGAGGCCGCGCTCAGCGTGGTTCGCCCGCGGCCTTACGGCCGTCGGCTTTTACCATGCGATCGAGCTTGTGCTCATGTGTCATCCGTATCAGCCTTCGATCCAGCCGCCGCCGAGGAGGCGGTCGCCGGTGTAGCAGACCGCCGGCTGGCCCGGGGAAATCGGCCCCGGGGAATGGTCGGGGCCGCCGGTGAACTCCGCCGTGAAGCGGTCTGCCGACAGCAGCGTGACCACGGCCGGGGCGGCTGTTCGTTGGGCGCGGCACTGCACGAGGCAGTCGAAGGATCCCGTTGGCGGCGCTTCAAGCCATGTGGCGCTGCCGGCGACGAGGCGTGTTTCTGGCACCTCGCTCCTGCTGCCCACGACCACGCGGCATGTTTCGGGCTCGATGCGGATCACGTGGAGCGGCGTGCCCACGGCGATGCCCAATCCCTGCCGCTGACCGACGGTGAAGTGCTCGATTCCGGGATGGCGGCCGAGGACGCGGCCGCTTGAATCAACGATCTCGCCCGCCCGCGAGCCGCCGAGTCGATGCGCCACGAGCCGGGCGTGCTCGCCCGGGGCGACGAAGCAGATCTCCTGGCTGTCGGGCTTGTCGGCCGTCACGAGTCCAAGCGCGGCGGCCCGGGCCCGTACGTCGGCCTTTGCCAGGCCGCCGACCGGGAGCATCATTCGTCGCAGCCGGTCTGGGCGGATGTCGAACAGCACGTACGACTGGTCGCGGGCCGTATCGAGGCCGCGGCGGAGCGCAGGGCCGCTGGGTTCTTGCTCGAGCCGGGCGTAGTGCCCGGTGGCGACATGCGCAGCGCCGATCGCGTCGGCGTGGTCAAAGAGCCTGCCGAACTTGATCCAAGCGTTGCAGCGGACGCACGGGTTTGGCGTGCGGCCGCTGCCGTAGTCGGCGGCGAACGCATCGATGATCCGCTCGAACTCCACCGAGAGATCGAGGGCGTAGAGCGGAATCCCGAGCCGGTCGGCGACCCGGCGGGCATCGAGGGCATCGGTCGGGCTGCAGCAGCCCTGATGCCCCGGCCGCGGCAATACGATCGCCAGCGGGTCGGCGGTTTCGGCGGGCGGGAGCACCGGCGCGGCGTGCCGCATGAACACGCCGACGCAGTCGTATCCCTGCTCGACGAGCAGCGCGGCGGCGACGCTCGAATCGACGCCACCCGACATCGCCACCACGACGCGGCGACGCATCTCAGTAGACGATCACGCTCTCGACGCGGTGCGGCACCAGCCGCTCACGGCCGCCGAGCGGGGCAATCTCAACGAGAAACGATGCCCCGACGACACGGCCACCGCCCGCCTCAATGAGCTTGATGCATGCGGCCGCCGTCCCTCCCGTCGCCAGCACGTCGTCGACCACGAGCACACTGGCGCCGGCGGGGAGCACGCCCTTGTGCATCTCCAGCCGGTCGCGGCCGTATTCCAGGTCGTATTCGTGGGAGATCGTATCGGCAGGGAGCTTGCCGGGCTTGCGCACCGGGATCACGCCGACGCCAAGTTCGAGGGCTAGCGGACCGGCGAACAAGAATCCGCGGGCCTCGACAGCGGCGATCGCCATCACGCCGGCCGACCGCCACGGCTCGGCGAGGGCCTGGATCGCCGCCGCAAACGCGCCTGCATCGGCGAGCAGTGGCGTGATGTCGCGGAACAGGATGCCCGGCTTCGGGAAGTCGGGAATCGGACGGATGTGGCGGTCGAGGTTCATGGGGAGAGTGTCGACGATCAGGCCCCCTGCCGCAACCGGATCCGCGCCCGCGGCACTCCCTCGATCTCCGCCGCCAGCGTCGCCAGGGTCTCCGATTCGATCTGCCGCACCCGCTCCCGCGTGAGTCCGAGGCCGGCGCCGATCTCTTTGAGCGTCATCGGTTCGGTTCCGGTCAGGCCGAAGCGGAGTTTGATGATGGTGCAGGCCCGCTGGTCGAGATCATCGATTCGCTTGAGAACATGCTTCAGGGTGTCGTCGTCGAGCATCACGTCCGCGGGACAGCGGGCATTTTCGTCGCGGATCAACTCGCCGAGCGACCAGCCCCCCTCGGCCTGCTCCACGTGCGGCGTCGACTGATGCACGTGGATTGCCTTCTTGATGATCGGCAGCTTCTTGCGAGCGAGCCCCAGGCTCCGGGCCACTTCCTCCGGCGTCGGTGGGCGGCTGAGCGTGTCGAGCAGTCTGGCAGTCGCCCGCCGCCACTTGGAGAGAATCTCCACCATGTAGGCCGGGATCCGGATCGTCTTGCCGGAGTTGATCAACGCCCGCTTGATCGACTGCTTGATCCAGTAGCTCGCGTAGGTGCTGAACCGGGTTCCCATGGTTGGGTCAAAGCCCTCCACCGCCCGCAAGAGCCCAAGGTTTCCCTCCTCGATGAGGTCGGGCAGCGGTAGTCCGCGGTTGGCGTAGCCGCGGGCGATGTTGACGACCAAGCGGAGGTTCGCCCGCACCATGTGATCTCGGGCGAGCGCGTCCCCCTTGCCGATCGCGACGGCCAACCGCTTCTCGTCGTCGGCCGTGAGCAGCGGCGTCTCATTGATGTCGCGCAGGTACGTCTCCAGCGGATTTTGGACGGCGGTGGAGGGCGACTTGCGGCGTGGAGACGGCATGGGGTTTCGGGATGCGAAGGTGGTGGATGACACGACGCCGGTGACGAGGCGGGCTTGCGACCGAGGCGGCGGTACCGGAGACGACCGGCACAGCGAAAGGTATCGGCGGTGGTCGGCGTCAACTGCACAAGCCTGACGGGCAGGGCACGCCGTATCGCTCGTATCGGTCGCAGCGGCGGTGCCAGCGACGGCTACCGCGGCGGTCAGTCCTCGTGGCGGCCGGCGGCCGTGCCGACGGTGCGATCGAGGAACTCGACGAGTGCTCCGGCGGCAGGGCTCCCGCGTCGCGGCGTCAGATCGCTCGCAGCGGCGTCGAGAATCACCAGGCCACTCTCGATGCCTGCCGCACGGAGCGCCGCGTCGAGCCGGTCTCCCTGGTCGAGTGCGGTGCCGTCGCCACGGCCACCGTGCACGATGAGTGCGGGAGGGGCTTGGGCCGAGACGTGCAGGAGCGGGCTTGCCCGCTGGGCCGCCTCGCGAAACTCGGGAAGCGGTCCGCCCACGAGTCGGCTCGCTGGGGAGCCGGCGCGATCGTGACTGCCGCCGAGCGAGGGCAGGTGCGTCGGCGCATCGAACATCGCAACCGCCGCCACGTCGGCTGCCGCCGCCACTGCTGCGTCTCCCTCCGCCGAGGCTTCGTGAATCGGCCGCGGATCGGTCGGGGCGAAGGCGACAAGCGCGGCGAGATGACCGCCACCACCCACGCCGGCCACGCAGATCTTGGAGGCATCGATTCCCCAGGTCTCCGCATCGGCGCGGAGGGCCGTGAGGGCCGCGCGGCAGTCGTCGAGTTGGGCTGGAAACACGGCAACGTCGCTCGGACGATAATCGACGCAGGCGACGGCGAACCCCTGTTCGACGAGCCATGCGATCGGGCAGTCAGCCTTGCCTCCTGTCCGCCAGTCGCGTCCTTGAATCCAGACGACCAGCGGGAGCCCGCCCCCGGCGCAGCCCTCTGGGAGGAACAGGTCGTAACGCTGCCGGGGGTTGTCACCGTAGGCCTGATCGGCGTGCCCGATCGACTGTGGCCGGTCTGGCGGCGGGATGATTGGCTCGATGGGCAGCGCGAGCAGCGGTTCGACACTCCGCGGCTCTGCGAGCAGCGGCGTGGGACCAGGCTCGACGGTCACTGCATCGAGATCGCCGCGGCGGACGATGCGCCGCTGTGCCCGGCGGCTGGTCCGCCGCGTCGGCGGGAGTTCGACGGGCAGCGGGGCGTCGGCGGCCGGTCGCGGATCATTTTGCCAGGCGAGTTCGACGCCGGACCAGTCAACCGCGCAGGCCTGGGGACAGGCGATGCACGTCACCACGGCAACGACCACGGTGGTGGCGACGGTCTTCTTCATGGGCGGGTCGCGGCTCCTAGGAGCTGCGAGTATACCTCCGCCCGGGGGTGGCCCCGCGTCGCCCCTGAGGAGCGACGCGGGCCACCGGAATGAATCAGCGTCGGGCCGGAAGCTGGCCGGTCGGCGTCAGTTCGTCGATGATTCGTGGGATGTACTTGGCAAGGACCTCAGCGAGTTGATCGCGATCGATGCCCTTGGAACGGGCGTAGTGATCGAGTTCCTGCTGGCCGAACGTGTCCTCAATCTGTCGCCGATCCACGGGCTTGTTGGGGCCGGTGCGGACCCACGAGTCAACCTGCTCCCGCATCCCCTTCTCCTCGAACTGCTTGACGACCTCAGGCAGCTTCTGGGCCGAGCCGCCGCCGAAGATCTGCGAGAGGATATCACCAAGATCGTTTGGCGACGGCATGCCCTGCGGGGGCTGTTGCGGCCGCTGCTGGGGCTGAGGGCGCTGCTGAGGCTGCTGCTGTTGGGCTTGCTGCTGCGCCGCGCCTTCGAGGACCTGCTTGAGAATCTCGCCGAGAATGTCCATGGTGACCTTTTCGTCGCTGGAGAATCGATCGATCGTCGGCAGCGCCGACGTGGAACAAGCAGTCTACGGCCGTCCTGAGCCAGGGAAAAGCAGCCGGCGTCAGTCGAGCGAAACCGCTTCGCCGCCGGCCCTCGTCGCGAGCTGGCCGAGAATCTGCACCGAGGTGTCTTCCGATACCAGCCGCACGGACCCGTCCGCCATGGCCATGTTCGCCCCGGCGGTGTGAAAGCTGTACACGAGCCAGCCGTTTTCGTTGGAGCCGTTGACCCGCATCAGCGTGGTGGGGATTGGCCCTGCGGTTGGGCCCGACGTGCACCACGCGGCGGCTTTCTCACCGAAGCCGTAGGGATTGTCGTTGGTGGCCCAGGCCCCACCCTGCGCCCGCGCGCAGCCGGCGCCCGCCGCCTGATCCGCGTTCGCCGGAGAGCGGATTCGTCCCCGCCACACGTCCTCGCGGCCGGCACACTCGCTGAGCAGAATCGTCTTCGAGAGGCCGTCGGTGATCTTGGACATGGTGCACCGCGGACGCGCGGCGGTGGCGCCACAGTTCGTCCACGCTTCCGTCGGCCCTGGTCCGGCCGTCACGGTGCCGGCAGCCAGGCCGGCCAGGGCGTTGAAGTTCGTACCCGTCCCGGCCACCAGGAAGTAGTCGCCGCACGCGCCGGTCTTTCGCGGGTTCTCGATCTTGTCTTGGATCCGGTTGGGGAACGGCGACGATGGGCATTGCAGCACCGGGAGGAAGGTCCGGGCCAGCACGCGATTGCCGGTGGCGGTGTCGTCGAGCACGCCCGCGGTGCCGCCGCTCGGCGCGGAGCCGTCTTGGTTTTCCCACCAGTTCCGCGACAGGTCGTAGCTCGCCATCAGCGCCGTCTCTCCCACGTAGGGCAGCACGTCCGGGGTCCAGCTCCGGTGTGCCATCGTCGGCTCGCAGGCGGTGATCGCGCCGGAGAAGAGCCGCTTCAGCGGCGGCAGCATCCGCCGGGCGGTTTCGAAGTTGTGAAACGCGATCGGGAGCTGGCGGAGCTTGTTGGCGCATGCCGTTCGCTGCGCCGATTCCCGCGCGGACTGCACCGCGGGCAGGAGCAGGCCGATCAGCGTGGCGATGATCGCGATCACCACGAGCAGCTCCACGAGGGTGAAGCCACGACGCTCGGCGTTGACGGTGGTGGTGCGGCGCATGGCGGCGACTCCTGACGGCGGGCACGTCACCGGATGCTATCGCCGCCGCCGGCCTGGAGGCGCCGGGAATCCGTCGCCACGGCTGGTGAAGTTTTCACCGGCCGAGTGGCCGGCGGAAAAAAGACGGGGTCATGCGTGGTTCGCCCGCGGCCTCACGGCCGGTCGGCTTTCACTCGCCACGCACTCGCGCATGGATCATGTGCGAGCCGTGTCAGTCGTCGAGGCCAAGCTGACGGAGCTTGGTTCGCAGTGTTGCCCGGTCGAGGCCGAGGAGTTTGGCGGCGGCCGTGCGGTTGCCGCCGGTGTGAGCGAGTGCCTCGCGAAGGAGCGTGGCCTCGACGAGCCGCACGGTACGGTTGTGGAGGTCGGGTTCGGGCAGTCGGCCGAAGGCGGCGCGGGCCGCCGCGGCCCAGTCTTTGATGGCGGCGTCCAGGTGGTGGCTGACGGCACCGAGCGGCCCGGCTCCGTCGGCGACGACGTTGGTCGGCGGGAGGTGCTCAGGCCGCAGCGCCGCGCCGCGGGCGACCACGGCGGCGTGCTCGACGGCTGCCCGAAGTCCACGGACGTGCTCAGCCCAGTCGCGGTCCGCGAGCGCTGCGAGAAACTCGGGCGACAGAGCGGGCACGACCGCTGCCCGCGTGGCGGCGGCATGACGGGCGAGAAATGACCGCGCGAGTGGCTCGATGTCGTCGCGGCGGTCGGCGAGCGACGGCAGCGCGATCGCGGCCGATTCGAGGTCCGATACCAGGCCGGCGTCGAGAACGAGCATCTCGGGGCCCAGCCGGCTCGAGAGGATCAGCCTGACATCGAGCGGCCGGGGGGAACCGCCACGCCGCGGTGCCCCAATCGCAAACGCCTGCGCGATCCGGGCCTGAACTTCTCGCGGCGCTACCTCAATCTCCTCGATCAAGAGCGTGCCTGTGTCGGCGAGCGTGAGCAGCCCGTCGCCGTCGCCACCCCCAAAGAGTTCGTCGCCGATCGCGGTGGCCGCAAGGGCCGCGAGGCTCGTGGCCACGAACGGGCCGCCAGACCTGGGGCCATGGGCGTGCACGGTGCGGGCCACGAGTTCCTTGCCGCTGCCCGCGGGGCCAGTGATCAACAGTGGCCGCTCGTCCGCGGCAGCGGCTGCGATTCGCTTGTAAACCTCCTGCATCACGGCGGAAGATCCGACAAGTGGTTGTGGCGGTGCCTCGGGCTCGGTGGACGAGTCTCCGCCAGGCCGCTCCGCGAGTGCCCTGGCGACCACCGCCGAGACGTGCTCGAGGTTGAACGGCTTGACGAGGTAGTCGAAGGCCCCGGCGCGGACGGCGCGGACGGCCGTATCGAGGTCGCCAAACGCCGTCATCACCACGATTGGGGTGGCGGCCGCCGTGTCCCGCAGATCGGGAATCGCTTCGATCCCGTCGCGGCCGGGGAGGCGGACGTCGAGGAGGATGGCGTCGGGCCGGGAACGGGCCGCGGCGGCGAGGGCCTCGGTGACATTTGCCGCCACATCGACGGCATGCCCCTCGTCGGTGAGAAGCTCGCGCAGGCTCCAGCCGATGGCTGGCTCGTCGTCGACGACCAGGATGCGGCTCATGCGACGGGCTCCGCAGTTCCGCGGGAAGTGGCGCTCGTCGCCACGGGCAGCGCGATCGTAAACCGCGTGAGGCCGTCGGCCCTTCGCCAGGCGAGCACGCCGCCGTGCTGTTCCGCCACCGCCCGTGCCACCGACAGCCCGAGGCCAACACCCTCCTGCTTGCCGGTCACGAACGGCTCGGCCAGTGCTGTGCCAAGCTCAGGCGGTGGTCCAGGCCCGTCGTCCACGACGATGAACGTGATCCGGCCGGTGGTGACCTCGGTGGCAATCGTCACGTGGCCGCCCCCTCCGGTGGCGTCGATCGCGTTGAGGGCAAGGTTCACGAGCGCCGCCCGCAGTGCCTCGCGACGGCCCATCAGGCTCGCGCCGCACGCCGGACCAGCGGCGAGTTTGACACCGGCGTGCGCACAGCGTGGTCCCACGAGGTCGAGAACCTCGGCCACGAGCGCGTCGACGTCCACTGCTGTTGGCTCCGTGGCTGGCGGCTTACCGAGAGCGAGCAGGCCGCGGACTTCCTCCTCGACAATGTCGAGCTGCCGGCAGGCGACGGCGAGGCTGTCATCGATACGGCAGCCTGGGTCGGCCCCGGGGCAGCGCCGGCGGTGGAGATCGATCGCAAGCCTGGCGCCGGTGATCGCGTTGCGGAGTTCGTGGGCGAATCCCGCCGCAAGCTGGCCGAGGAGCCGCTGTCGTTCACCGGCGATGAGACGCGACCGGAGCGACTCCAGTTCGCCGCTCATCCGCTCGACGCCCGCGGCGAGGCGGCCCACCTCGTCATTGTCGGTCTCGGCGGCCGCGGCCCCGAACTCGCCCGCTGAGATCCGTTCCACCCGCCGTTCGATCGCGCCGATTCGCCGCGCGATCCGGCCGGTCGTCGCCAGACCCAGTGGCACAAGCACCGCGAGCGTGGTGGCGGCGACGGCGAGCACCGGCCAGGCTGCCGACCAGGTCGTCATCGCGAGGCTCTTCAGCGGGGTGAGCACGAACGCCCGCTCGGGTCGTACTCCTGCGGCGCGAATCACGGCGACCGCATACCGCGTGCGACCGAGGCCGATCGTGTCGCCGTCGCGTGCCGTTCGCAGGGAGTCTTTTACCTCCTTGAGCTTCTCCGGCGCGAGCGTGGCGGCCCCCGGCGCATCGGTATCGTCGTCCCAGACGATCAGTTCACTCCCGGTGAGGTCGCCGAGCGCGTCGAGGACCGCCGGCACCAGCGCGATCCGCGAGCGGTCGAGGGCGGCCACGATCCGTTCGCGGCCAGTGCGGGCGGCGACGACTGCACTGCGTGTCGCCAACCAGGCAGCAAAGGCGACGTTGGCCAGCACCGCGATCAGCACCAGGCCCACGACGGGCCAGACGAGCTGGGCGGAGAGCGTGCGACCCGGAAGCGGCATGGACGACTCGATTCGGATGTCAGGCGGCCACCATCCATCGTACCGGTCGAACGGCCGTATCATGGGGGCATGAATCCCCGCGTTGTGATCGCCTGCCTGCTCGCCCTGGTCGCGGCAACAGCGCGCGGTGAGGGCGCGGCGGTTCCCCGAGAGCTCGTCACGTTTGGGCCGCCGTCAGCCGGCCCGCTGTTTGCTGGTGGCGGAGTGGATGCCTGGGACCGCGACCTGAGGGAACGGGGCTGGATCCTGCGGCACGGGGGCTGCTGGCATCTCTGGTACACGGGTTCGAACCCCAACCGTGATCCCGTGCGGCGGCTCGGCCATGCGACGAGTGGCGACGGCCTCAACTGGACGCGGTCCACCGGCCCACTCCTGCCAGGCCGCTGGGTCGAGGATGTCTGCGTGGCGAGAGCGAGCGGATCCGTTGGGGAAAGTTTCCTCATGGTCGCCGAGGGCGAGCATGACATTGCCCATCTGCTTGCGTCGCGAGACCTCGTGTCGTGGTGGCCCTGCGGCCCACTCGATATCCGCCTTGCGTCGGGCGCGGCGATTCCCGACGGCCCGCGCGGCACACCCACGCTCTGGTTCGACGGCGGACTCTGGCACCTCTACTACGAGCGGCGAGACGATGGCGTGTGGCTGGCCACGTCGCGGGACTGCCGCACGTTCACCAACGTCAGCGACGAACCCGTGCTGGCCTGCGGCCCGGAGGATTTCGACCGGCATGGGATTGCGATCGATCAGATCGTGCGGTTCGACGGCCGGTGGTATGCCTTCTACCACGCCAGTCCGGATCCTATGCGGCAGACGTGGCAGACCTGCATTGCCGCGAGCGACGACCTCGTCCATTGGGAGAAGTGGGAGGGCAATCCCGTCTTGCCGGTTGATTCAGCACATCCGAAGCGGTCGAGCGCGACCGTCATCCACGACGGCGAGCGTCTGCGGCTCTACACCACGCACCCCGACGTCCGCGTGCGGTTCTCGATCGATCCTGTCGCGGCCAGCCGGCTCAGGCGCTGACCGGGTCGATGAACATCGCCCGGGCGTTGTCGTGGGAGACGCCGGCGACCACGGCGTCGAGCCAGTCGCGGCGGTCGGGGAGCCGGCCGCTGGCGACGTCGCTGCCGAGCAGGTCGCAGAGAATCCGGCGAAAGTATTCGTGTCGCGGATAGGAGAGGAACGACCGCGAGTCGGTCACCATCCCTACGAATCGCGCGAGCAGGCCGAGGTCGGAGAGCATGTTCATCTGGTCCCGCATGCCCCGCTCCTGGTCCATGAACCACCAGCCGCTGCCCCACTGCATCTTGCCGGGGATGACGCCATCCTGGAACGAGCCCGGCATCGCGGCGAAGACGGCGTTATCGGCAGGGTTGATGTTGTAGAGGATCGTGCGGCCGAGGGTGTTTTCTCCCGAGAGCCGGCCGAGGAGGCGGATGAGCCCGGGGCCCTGTGGCAGGTCGCCGATCGTGTCGCAGCCGGCGTCGGCGCCGAGCCGCTTCGCGAGCAGCAGGTTGGGATCGCGGAAGGCGCCGAGGTGCAACTGCGTGACGAAGCCCCGGGCGTGGTTGAGTCGGGCGACGTGGAGCACGATGGAGGTTGCGAAGCGGTCGGCCTCCTCGGGCGTGGCGGCCGTGCCGGCCATGGCTCGCTGCCAGATCGAGGCGGCCTCCGCGTCGGTGCAGTGCGTGGCGGCGAGCACGTCGAGCCCGTGGTCGCTTGCGCGGCAGCCGGCGGCGGCGAAGTCGGCGTGCCGCTTGGCGAGCGCCGCGAGCAGGCCGGCGTGGGTGTCGGTGCCGATCCCGGAGATGTCGGCGAGCTTCTTGGCCCAGGCTTTCACCTTCTCGGGCTGGTGCACCTTGCCGGCCACGTCGGGGCGGAAGGTGGGCACGACCTTCACGGGGAAGCCCGAGGCGGTGATTCGCGCGTGCCAGTCCAGCGGATCGATCGGGTCATCGGTCGTGCCGACGAGCGCCACGTTCATCTTCGTGAGGATGCCCCGGGCGGTGAGCGGCCCCGCGGCGAGCTGGCGGTTGGCCTCCGTCCAGACCCTCTCGGCGGTGGTGCCGTCGAGCAGGTCGTCGATCCCGAAGTGGCGGCGGAGTTCGAGGTGGGCCCAGTGAAAGAGTGGGTTTCGCAGCGTGTGCGGGACCGTCTCCGCCCAAGCCTGGAACTTCTCCCGCGGCGTAGCGGAACCGGTGATCCGCTCCTCGTTCACCCCGTCGGCCCGCATCGCCCGCCACTTGTAATGGTCTCCCTCCAGCCAGGCGGCGTGGAGGGTTTCGAACCGCCGGTCCTCGGCGATGTCCTTTGGGCTCAGGTGGCAGTGGTAGTCGACGATCGGCTGCGTCACCGCCACCCGGTGGTAGAGGTCTGCCGCCACCGGGGTGGTGAGCAGAAAGGCGTCGTCGCAGAATCCCATGATCTGCCTACCGCTTCGCGAGGGCGTCGCGGATCTCGCGGAGCAGCACCACGTCTTCCGGCGGCGGCGGCGGGGCCGCGGTGACGGCTGTGTCGAACTTCGCCTTGGCGGAGTTGAGCGCCTTGATGACGAGGAAGATCGCCCCGGCCACGAGCAGGAAGTCGACCACCGACTGGATGAAGGGGCCGTAGTTGAGGATCGGATAGGCCTGGTCCATCATCACTGGCTTCCCGTCCTCCATCACCATCGTGCCGTCGGCGTTGAGCTTCGGGGCCTCGGTCTGGATCTTGTAGGCGAGGTCGGTGAAGTTCACGCCGAACTTGCTCGTCAGCAGGTTCAGGGGGGGCATGATGATGTTGGCGACCAGCGAGCTGATGATCTTGCCGAACGCGCTGCCGATCACCACACCCACGGCGAGGTCGATCACGTTGCCGCGCATCGCGAAGTCACGAAACTCTTTGAGCAGGCCCATGGTGCGGTGTTTCCGGGGTGGAGGGGATGGGGGTGTCAGTATGCCGCGGCGCCGGCCGCCGCTTCAACAGTCGCCGGTGGGGGGCAGGGGCGGGTAGATTGGCCCGAGTCCCCGTCCCACCCGGTGCCGCCCTGCATGTCGACGATCGGCCTCGCCCTCTCCGGCGGTGGATTCCGTGCCACCCTCTACCACCTCGGCGTGATCCGCTATCTCCGGGACAGCGAGACGCTGCCCCTCGTGGGCGACATCGCGGCGGTCTCCGGCGGCAGCATCCTGGCCGCCCACCTCGTCCTCAACTGGGACCGCTACACCGGCACCGACGCCGAGTTCGCGGAGGCGGCCGGCGAGGTGATCCGGTTTGTGCAGCACGACGTCCGCAACCGGATTGTCCGCCGCCTGCCGCTGCTGTTCCCGATCAGGCTCTTTGGGAAGCTCACCGGCTGGTCGGCCGCGAACTTCACGCCCAACGCGCTCCTCGAGAAGTACTACCGCACGTTTCTCTACGGTGACCGCCGGCTCTTCGAGCTCCCCGAGCAGCCGGCGCTGCACATGCTCGCCACGAACGTCAGTGACGGCGTGATGGCTGTTTTCAACCGCGAGGGCCTGCACATCCAGAAGCGGGAGCAGGGGGAGACCGATCCCTTCCGGCACGTGGCCGGGCAGACGGCGACGATTGCCAAGGTGGTGAGCGCCTCTTCGGCCTTCCCGGGTTTCTTCCCCCCAGTCGAGATCGCGGCCCACGATCTCGGCGTGCACGAAGGGCAGTTTCCGACAGAGTCCTTCACCGACGGCGGTGTCTACGACAACCTCGGCATCCGCGGCTTCGCCTGGCTCGCCGACCACTGCGGCCGATCGTATCACCGGGTGATCGTCAGCGACGCCGGCAAGCCGTTTCAGATCCTCGGGAACGCCCCGCTCGGCTTCATCGCCCAATCGATCCGCGCCACCGACATCCTCTGGGACCGCGTCTGGCAGCTGGAGCGGGAAAACTTCGGCGACCAGAACGGCTTCCATTTCCTGCCTGTGACGCACGTCGTTGACGCCCACGAGGATCCGCACGGCTTGCATCCGGTGGTGCAGGCGGAGGTGTCGGGCATCCGCACCGACCTCGACCGGTTCAATGACTTGGAGGTCAACGCCCTCGTCGCGCACGGCTACGAGGTGGCCCGCAGCTTCCATCGCCGGATGGGGGCGAAGGCGCTCCGGCCGGTTCACGACGGCCCGCCCTGGGAGCCGCTGCCGGGTCGGCATTCAGTGATGGTGTCGCCGCCGGCGGAAGCCAGCCACGGCACCGCTCGGACGACGGGCACGAACTCGTCGGCCCGGCTGGCAGAGTTACTCCGTCGCTCCAGCCACCGCAAGGTTTGGGCGACGCTGCTCGACTGGAAGGACTGGCCGAGCTACCTCTACGTGGCGCTTGGGCTGCTGCTGTTCGTCTACCTGCCGATGCGGTTCTACGCGGTGCACCGCCGCGCCGAGATGCTCACCAGCGTGATCGACTCGATCGCTAAGGGCGATCCCGACATCCGCCTCGTGCTCGACCTCGTGGAGAGCGATCCGGTCACCGGCTGGCAGAAGCTTGACGTCACCGATGCCGCCGAGCCGACCGTCGACGACTACGCCGGTGTCGAGATCCTCTCCTACAGCCGGATCAACGACCTCCGGACAGCCTGGAGTGGCGGGCTACGGCCCGATCGTGGCGGGCAGGTTCGCTTCCGCGACCGCGTGGTGATCCGCCTCACCGACGACACGCGACGCCAGAAGGGGGTCGTGTTCCGGACCGCGCTCCCGGTGGAGGGCGTCGAATACCGCCAGCCGAATGGTTCCATTCCGGGGCGGGTGCGCCGCGTGAAAGAGCGGGCCGCCGACGGTTCGGAGGAGAGTCGTTACGAGTATCACGTCGATCTGTCGGACGCCCCGGTCGGCGAGCCGGTGTCGCTCGAACTCGCGGCGGTGGTGCGATACACATCGCTTCCCGCGGGTCGGCTACCGCTGGTGATGCAGTTTAACGCTGATCTGCTCACCGTCTGGATCCTGTTTCCCGACGACCATCCCTACCGGCGCTACCAGCTCGTCACCTATCCGCGCGGGCAGGACGCGGTGGTTGAGCCGCTCACCTCGCGATACACGATCGACCATCCCTACGGCAGGCTGATCGGCTGGTCGGTGATCATGCCGAAGCAGGGTAGCGTGTACGAGTGTCGCTGGACGGGCAACTGATCCGGTGGGTGAGTCAGCGGCCACAGCGGATGCCGGCCCAGACGGCCACGAGACCCAGGACGTTGGTGACGGCCATGTAGGCGAGTGCCGCGGCTCCGCGGCCCGACTCGAGCAGCGAGACCGACTGGAAGGCAAAGCTCGAATAGCTGGTGAAGCCACCGAGGAGGCCGACGAGGAGCACCGTCTCCTGCTCCGGCGTGATCGCGCGGGATCGGGTTAACGCATAGACCGCTCCAAACGCGAACGAGCCAACCACGTTGGCGGCCAGGGTCCCCCACGGAAACGCCGGCCCGAGGAGTTTGACGGCCACCGTCGTGCAGCCGGCGCGAAGGAGCGTGCCGGCCGCGCCGGCCGCAGCGAGAGCGACGATCTGGAAGAGGTGGTTCATGCGGCGATCATGCGGAGTGCGACCCTCTCATCGACCGGCGGGCGCCTCGGGATTGCGTGGGCGGGCGGCCGATCGCTCGCATTCGCGAGGCTGTGGGGTTCTGGGCAGGATTGGCGGGCTGGGATGGCCCGAACCGTCAGGATTGGCGTGCGTACTATTCTCTGTTCGCGGATGTTCCACCAAGGAGGGTTTCATCATGGACGCGCATTTCAACGAGTATCTGGCAGCGGTCGCCGGCATGCAGGATCTCTACGGCCATGCGGCCGAGGATCATCCGACCGAGTTTCACGACGACGTCACGCCGCCCGCTGCCACGGTCGATTCGGTGGTCGGCGTGACGATCGCCTCGTCGATCTGACGGCCGGAGCCGCTCAACGCGTCGTCGGTCTGCGGCTGATCGAGGAAGCTAGGAGCCGCGCGGCCTGTTCTCTCATGTATAGGATTTCAGAAGCCACCCTCAAACCGGAGCTTTTCCCATGAGTGAACACACCTACAAAATGATCGAACTGGTGGGCTCTTCCCACACGGGCATCGAGGCGGCGGTTCAGAACGCCATCGCCAAGGCCGAGATCAACGAAAGCAAGATGCGATGGTTTGAAGTGATCGAAACCCGGGGCCACATCGAGAACGGCAAGGTTGCTCACTGGCAGGTGAGGGTGAAGATCGGCGTCACGCTGGACGACTGATGAGCCACCGCCGCATGTGGCCGGCTGTGGAGCGATTCAGCCGGGAAAACAGCGGCCAAAGGCTTGAAGTCGGCTGAGACCACCTCGAACCCGGATGCGGCCCGTGAGCAGCGCCCAGCTGATGCTCCGTTCCTTACGAAGAAAGCCCAGCCAGGTCTGGGAGTCGGCTTTGATCGTGCAATCGGGCTTGCCGATCAGGCCACGCTGCACATGCAGGGTCTGCTGTCGAATCGTGACAGTGGCTTCGGCCGGTTCCTTGCCGGTGAAGATCAGGTGATACACGGCATCGATGCCCTTGGCCTGTCCCGCCTGAAAGACGACATGCATGGTGTCGAGAAAACCGGTGATGGTCGTCGGACGGAGACTGTTGACGTGCTGCTTTGTCTTGTGAGGAAATACCCGAGTGACGTATTCGTCGGCATCGGACCCAGGCACGACGTAAATGGTTTCCTGCTTCTGTTGGAGGGGCTTGACGATCCCGGCCAGAAAGGCCGGGCGGTCGTCGATAAAAGGGGCCAGCACGTCTTCTCCGGCTGGACACACGGCGAGACAGTAGGCAGCTTTGTAGTTGGCCCCGAAGCTCAAGCTTTGCCACATCGAGACTGATTCCTGATCGGTCACGCGCCTCCGGTAGTCCTTGGCATCGTGGCTATCGGCGACGTGCTCGACCCAGTCTGTAAACCCGTGCAGAAACTCGCGATAGTTGTGCGTCACGCAAGCACTGGCATCGAAACCGCCCTCCGGCTTGATGGCCCCCACCGGACATGCGGCAACGCACAGTTTGCAGTTGACGCAGGGGTTGTAGTCGACAGGCTGCGAATCCTGATCGATATCGACATCGACAAAAATCGTCCCCAGCAGAATGAAGGATCCGTACCGTGGGTGGATGACATTGCGATGCAGTCCCATCTGCCCGAGCCCCGCAGCCACGGCCACCGGCTTATGGGACACCACCCAGATTTTTCCAGGAAACTCACTAGCCTCCATCGGGAACCCCATCGGAGCGTTCATCGCCCGGATGCCTCGGTCTTTGAGCTGACGGACGATGCCCCGGGCCACCTCGTTGACACGGTCGCCGGAGTGATGGAACTCAAGGTTGGCGATCGACCGGGCGGGGCTTCGTACTGGCTCCCGGTTCATACGGCAGACCACGCTGATGAGAACCTTGGCAGCTGGAAAGACCTGCAGAACGCCCGCTCGTTCCGAGGCGATATCCGGCCTGTCAATCGGGACGAAACCGACATCATCTGCTCCGGCTTCCAGACACAAGCGGCGGAGTTCCTCGGTGGGGAGCGTGCCGGGGCGAGGCTGCCGTGTCTGGCTCCGGAGGGCGGTGACGGACGGATGTCGATCGAATGAAGTCACCACAAGTCTCCCGACAGGCTCTCTGCACTTGCAATACGCAAGTAAATACTTGTATATTGCAAGTGGCGTGGATTCTGTCAAGCGATCGGGTAAGCGGTTTCATGAGCGAGGTCGTTTCGTGAAGATGGCGAAGCGTTCGGTGTGCCCCGTGGCCTGTGCTCTCGATCTTATTGGGGACAAGTGGACGCTCCTTCTTGTGAGAGACATGGCCTGCGGCAAGGCGCTTTTCAAGGAGTTCTCCGCATCGCCTGAGCGGATCGCCTCGAACATCCTTGCCGACCGGCTGGATCGCCTTGTTGGCTCTGGACTGGCAGAGTCGTTCAGCCCAAGTCCGGCCACTGGGCGGCACGGCTATCGCCTGACCGCAAAGGGCAAGTCACTGCTGCCTACCCTCGGGGCGTTACGCGACTGGGGGCTTATGCACATCAAGGGCACCAAAGCCCAGATGAAGCCGGTCGGCTGAAGATCTCAGGCACACTCGCCCGTCGTTTGCTGGCATCACCGACGCACGGAGAACTTCGCGGGAGGCCGCAGGAAGTCGTACTCTGTGATCCCCGAGAAGAACTCTCGTCCCTGGGGCGGGCCGTGTTTGAGTTCCCTTGGCGTGCCACTCGACGGGGTGTACGCTTGTGCGTATGGTCACTCTTGCCGAGATCGAATCCGCCGCTGCCGGCCTCTCGCCTGCCGAGAAACAGGAACTGATGCTGTTTTTGGCGTCGCGACTCCGGGCGGAGGGCGCCCTGCTGCCCGAGCCGCGCACGTTCACGGCCGATGAGATGGCCGGCTGGATCGCGGAAGACGAGGCGGATATGCGACGGCTTCGAGCGCGGCCGTGAGGCTGTTTGTCGACTCGAGTGTGCTGATCGCTGCGGCCGCGTCGGCAGAGGGTGCCTCCCGGGAGGTCTTTCACCGGGCATCGACGCGTGACTGGCGTTTGGTCACGACGCCCTACGCGGTTGCCGAAGTCACCAGGAATCTGGCAGGCTTCGCCGCCCCGGTGACGGCCACGTGGCTGCGGCTGAGAGCTCGACTCGATCTGGTCGACGATGTCTTGACGATCGACAAGCCGGCCGTGTTTCCCGTGAATAAAGACCGGCCGATCCTGTTCAGTGCCCTGGCGACGGCTGACGTCCTATTAACCCTCGATCGCGCCGATTTTGGCCGCCTGCTCGGCACCCATTTCTACGGCCTTACGATCATGACGCCGGGCATGTGGCTCGTGCGGGAGACCGAAGCCGGCGGCGAGGCCGCCTCCTGAACCGAAACGGATGGAGACGGGCAGCGGAGTCGGTGTGGCTCCATGCGAGCCGGTGCGACATCCTGCGAAGAAAGCTCCCCGAGTAGGATCGTTCCGATTGCCTGCTTTGCCCGACATTATCGGTATTCCGCAAAAAAGGTGACGTAAAAAGCGACGTAGGGCTGAGGTGGCAGGGACTGGCGGGGCGTCGCGAAGAACACTGCCGAACCGGGATGGCGGTTACGTCACCTCCCTGACCAGAACAGAACTTGCCTACGTGTCCGAGCGGCCATACCTTGGACGGATGCCAACGGTACTCCGAGTCGGCGGATTTCGTTTTCACTTTTACTCGGACGAGGGCGTCGAGCCTCCTCACATTCACGTCCGTTGTGCAGATGGCGAGTGCAAGTTCTGGCTGGATCCCGTCGCCTTGGCCCGAAATCGTTCCGTTCCGGCACATGCGGTAAGGGAAATGGAACGGCTGGTTTACGAACACATTGACCTATTGTTGGAGAAATATGATGAGCACCATCCATCAGGAAATCGAAGCCGTAGCGACGAGAGCGTGGACTGAGGGCCGGATGGTCTTTGTCGAGTTGACGGATCAGCGGATCGTGGGATTTCCTGCGAATCGGTTCCGTCGGCTGCAAGATGCCAGTGAGCTGGAGTTGGCCGAGGTTCGGCTTGAGGTCGGTGGCACGGCGCTGCGTTGGGAGTCGCTCGACGAGGATCTCACAGTCGAGGGTGTGGTGGCGGGACGCTTCCAGTTGCCACCGGGGCGTGACTGATTCCTGTTTGGTCTTCCAGTCAGTAGTCGGCCTGCAGGTCATCGATCACCGTTTGAGAGCGTCCCATTTTCCGAGCCAAGGCCGCCAGCATCGCCTTAGGCCGGGCCCATTGGGGAGAGAGCATCGCCGCATTCTCGAAGGCTATTTTTGCCTGTTCGAGCATTCCCACTCCGTGCAGGGCATACCCAAGCAGTTCATGCACCAAAGCCCTCTTCGGTTCGATCCGGATCGACTCGACAGCATGGTCGAGAGCCTCCTGTCAATGTGATCGCGCCACATGGCGGCGGCAGAGGCGTACGGCCTTACGATCATGACGCCGGGCATGTGGCTCGTGCGGGAGACCGAAGCCGGCGGCGAGGCCGCCTCCTGAACCGAAACGGATCGAGACGGGCAGCGGAGTCGGTGCGGCTCCGTGCGAGCCGGTTCGGGAATCTGCGAAGAAAACTCCCCGAGTAGGATCGAGAACAATCATCGTTTTCTTCGGAAAACGTGGGTGTCGGCAGGAAGGCGACTCAAAAAACGACTCACGTTCCAATCCGCAGGAGGTCGCACCGGCTCGCGGTAGAATGAGGTCTTTGCCTGGTAGCCAAGGAAATCGCCGTGATCGCGACCCGTCTGCTCGACGAACTCAAGGAACGGCTGACATCAGCCTACGGCGATCGGCTGCACGCCGTGGTGCTGTTCGGATCCGAGGCCCGGGGCGAGGCTGGGCCCGACAGTGACATCGATGTGCTGGCAGTCCTCCAAACGCAGTCCGGCGACTATGGCGACGAGCTGGAGCGGGGGCTAGCCGCGGTGTATCCGGTTGCCCTGCGGCTCGGTCGCCGCGTGAGTGTGAAGCCGCTGACACGCGAGGAGTATGAGCATGGCGACAGCCCGCTGCTTCGCGAGGTGCGACGGTCGGGCGTTGCGGCATGAAGGACTTCGTTCGCAGCCAGTGGGCGAAGGCAGCGCGTTCCCTTGCTGCGGCTCAGGCGATTCTCGCGACCGACCCTGATTCATCGGCGTCGAGGGCCTACTATGCGGCCTTCCACGGCGTGACCGCCGTGCTCGCGGGACGCGGCATGGAGTTCACAAAGCACACTGCCGTGAGGGCGGCTCTGCATCGGGACCTCATTCAGGCGGGGCTCCTACCAGCAGATTTGGGGCAAGACTATGACTTCCTCCTCGATCTTCGCGAAACGGCCGACTACGGTGGCGTCGCCGAGGCGTCGCTGACGAGTGCGACGAAGGCCATAGAGAAGGCACGAGCGATCCTGGCCGCGATCGAGCCTTTGTTACCGGATGACGCTGTCGGTAACGCTTGATGAACGCTGCTCGGTGCGGCTCCATGCGAGCCTATACAACATCCTGCGAAGAAAGCATCCCGAGTAGGATCAAGAACAGCCGGCGTTTTTTTCGGGGAAAAGGCCTTTCTTTGGTGAGGGCGACGCAAAATCCGACGCACCCAGGACTTCACAGGAGGCCGTATGGGGCCGCAGCGGGTGGGGTATCGCCAGCTTCCTGCGATCGAAACGGATAGGATAAAACTTGATTAAGAAAGCAGCGGAGAATTTCGAGTGCGAACCTACACGGCCGTCATCGAGCGGTGCCCCGACACGGGCCTCTACGTTGGATATGTTCCCGGCCTTCCCGGCGCGCATTCCCAGGGCGAAACGATCGAAGAACTGAATCGGAATCTGGCCGAAGTCATCGAGATGCTGCTCCAGGATGGCGAGCCGGCCTTGGAATCCGAGTTCATCGGAACCCAGACGGTTCAGGTGGGCTAAGCAGTGGCGAAACGCAAGTTGCCGATTCTCAAGCCGGCGGAAGTCGTGACGAGACTCGTTTCGCTCGGCTTTGAAGAGGTTCGACAAAAAGGGTCGCACAAGCAGTTCCGTCACGCGGACGGCCGCTGCACGACGGTTCCGTTTCATAAGGGCCGTGACGTTTCCCCTATCCTGTTGCGGCAGATTGCCCGCGACACCCAGATCACGGCCGAGGAACTCGTCGATGCCTGATAGGCGTCGCACAGAGATCATGTGCTATCGCAGTCTGCGGGTTCGCATGAGCGGGCGGGCAGTGGCCGCGATGGCGGATCCTGAACCGTCGAGGATCGACCGTCTGCTGTTGTCGTTGCCGCTCCATGCGAGCCGGTGCGGCCGCCTGCGAAGAAAGCTCCCCGAGTAGGATTCGTCAGAGTCGCCGAATTCTTCGGCACAACGTGGGGACCGGCACGAAAGTGACTCAAAAAACGACTCACTATGCTGGGCTTGGGAGACCGCAAGAGGTCGCATGGAGTCGCACGCTCGTACTCGCCGTTCCCGCCAGACGCCTGGAAACCCATCGGCGACTCGTTGGGGGGAGCAACGAGGTCAGTTCCAGAGGCGGGTGACCCCGTACTGATCAAACATCGCATCAGCACTCACGATTCAAATGGTCTCAACCAGGCATTGAGCCACGAGGAGCCGGTCAAAAGGATCTCTGTGGTGGAATGGCAAAGCAGTCTGCCGTTCGGTGAACTCCAACGTGATCGGGGACACTGTGATGCCGAGGTCAGCCAACGCCCGCTCCACCCATTGGCGATACGGCAGAGACAGCGAAAGTTTCTTGAGGCTTGTCTTGATGGAGAGTTCCCAGATCGTCCCGACGCTTACCGTCAGTTCAATGGCGGGGTTTTCAAGGACGGCTCTGGCACTGGCACCGAGCCTACTCGGGTCGTCCAACGCCCAGATCAAGGAGTGGGCATCCAGAAGATGCTTCACTCCATGTACTCCTTGAAATCGTCCAACGGAGCATCAAAGTCGGGGGCCATGAACAAGACCGAGCCTTTCATGGTTCCGAGTTGGCGGTGAGCCTTTTTCAGCACGGTCGGGGTCGGTACAAGACGAGCCACTGGCTGATCGTTCTCGGTGATCACGACCTCCTCGCCCGGTGACAGCCGATGGATGATGTCCGCCAGCGTTGATTGGGCTTCTTTGATGGTCACGGTCGTCATGGCCTGTACTCCTCGCGGGGATTTTACCACGCCCGTTTGCCCAATACCCACCCCGTGCCACTGAAGCCCATCAGGCTGTCTCTTTGGGCATCGTGAGCCCCGTGTAGATCACGATCTGCCAGTCGTTGTCCTTGGTCACATCGCACCGACAAAATGGCATTCCCATCAAAAGAACAAGCCGTAGAAGGACTTGCGACCTCCTACGGCTTCGTGCGGGATCGTGCGGCCACCTTCAAAAACGGCCAAAGCTCCCCGAGTAGGATTCGAACCTACAACCTAGCGGTTAACAGCCGCTCGCTC